>Ga0326728_10008314_pt1 | contig 25880 bp, 24 predicted proteins | sample MB3enrmetagenome_FD_207602 | JGI IMG/M metagenome (GOLD analysis project Ga0326728, IMG submission 207602) | Lab enriched peat soil microbial communities from McLean, Ithaca, NY, United States - MB31MN | ecosystem: Environmental > Terrestrial > Soil > Wetlands > Peat | place: USA: New York... | reverse complement strand
CAAAGAGGAAGCTGAGATCGCGGTCATCGAGCAATTCCTCCCAAAGCAGTTAAGCGAGGAGGACACCAGGGCCGCCGTACGCGAGCTGGTTGCCGCGGTTGGCGCCAGCAGCGTAAAAGACATGGGAAAAGTTATGGCGGTGTTAAAGTCCAAATACGCCGGTCAGCTCGATATGACAAAAGCGAGCGCAATCGTAAAACAGGTTCTTTCCGGCAATTAACGCCGGAGCCAAGCCGCAAAACATCTGCCGGCGCCAAACCGTTAGGCTTGCGCGCTGCGCTCTTGCTTAATGGAACTGCGCGAGCTTGGCTTTTCCCCAGCTGTCGCGTTTCCGGTGCAAGACTTCCGGCATTTTGGAGACGATTTCGATCAGAAGGATCAGCTCCTGCCGAAGCTGTGTATCGTCAATCTTGTCGAACGCTTGCAGCAGCTGCTGCGATTGCTCGAAACGCATCTGCCCCTCATTGACAGGAGCACCGGCACCGGCGAGCAAACAGCGAAACAGCTCGTCGATCTCCTCACGGTTGATCATGCTCAAACTCCAACACTTACGCGCCCACAACTGACTGCGGTTGTACATGGTAATTGTTACAAGTCAAAGTCACTTTCCACAGGAAGCATACTTTGCCGGTAAGCCGCTGCCCCGCACGCGGGCAGCGTTAGCATTGCTACTATGACAATAATGCTATGCATTTGTGGTATGCAAGACGCAAGAGTGGAGAAAAGATCTGCGTTCTTGTCCACAGCAGCGAAATTGCCATGACATATAATATCTTACACCACTGTTGCATGCGCGCTACAGCAAACGTAGGGCTTCCGCTTTAGGGTATATACGAGAATTGGAATATCCCGATGTACGGGTCGCTTGGGGGCGGCGGAAGACACGCTTAGTGGGGGAGAAGATGAATAAGCATTTCAGTCTGTCAGCAGCGGCCGCTGCGCTTGCGATAGGGATGGGGTGCCCCGCCGCTTTCGCGACGGACGGCTATTTTCAGGACGGTTACGGCGCGAGCCAGAAAGCGCTCGGAGGCGCCGGCGTCGCCTATACGCAGGACGCCACGGGCATCGCGCTGAACCCGGCGGGCCTTGTAAATGTGGACGATCAGATCGCTGTGTCGATGTCGCTATTCAGCCCGTTCCGCTCTTATACTGCGCAGGACATCGCCGGCGTTAACTTTATAAGCGCCGGTGAGCATGGCTCCGACACCACCCTATTTGCCATCCCGGACATCGCTTGGACCCATCATTTGGGGCCGGATACCGTGCTCGGCGTTGGCCTCTATGGCAATGGCGGCATGGACACACGTTATCATAGCGCGGTTTTTGGCGCGGGTTTTCCGGGTGGAGGAACCGCTCCGACAGGCGTCGATTTGAACCAAGCGTTTATGACGGTCTCACTTTCGCAGCGCTTCGGCCAATTCTCGGTTGGCGTTGCGCCTATTCTGGCGATGCAGACATTCAAGGCTTATGGAATTGCGCCGTTTGCCGGTCTTTCCATGTCCCCCGGCAACGTTTCCGATAACGGTTTTGCCTTTTCCTATGGCGGTGGCGTCCGCGCAGGCATCGAGTACGATGTCACCCCCGGCCTTCGCTTGGCAGTGGCCGGAAGCAGCCGTATCTACATGACAGATTTCGATCTCTATAAAGGCCTGTACGCGGGCGGGGGCAGCTTCGACATTCCGGCGACCATAACGGCAGGCGTATCTTACGATATCAGGCCGAATGTCACTGTCATGCTCGACTATAAGCACATTTTCTACGGCGATATCGCTTCCATCGCAAACCCATCTACAAATCAAGCGCCGTTGGGCGCCAGCAACGGACCCGGTTTTGGCTGGTCGGATATCGACATAGTCAAGTTTGGCGTGGAATGGCGCTACGATCCGGCCTGGACCTTCCGCGCAGGCTACTCCTACAACACCAGCCCGCTTAGCTCTCGCGACGTGATGTTCAACATCCTCGCTCCAGCGACCCCGCAAAACCACATCACCGGCGGCTTCAAATATGCGTGGTCGGAAAAAATCGATATCGAGTTGTCCGCGATGTACGCCCCGAATGGTTCCGTTAAAGGAAACGCCCTTAGTCTTCCATGCGGCCTTGGCTGCTTCACCGCTGCTCAACCCATCGAACTCGATATGGAGCAATATGAGGCTACGATCGGTATCGTCTATCACTTCGATGGCCGCCGCGAGCTTGAGCCCCTCAAATAAGTTGGCCTCGCTCTTTGCGAGCGCCTGAGAATCGAAAAAAAAAAGCAGCCGCTGGGCTGCTTTTTTTATGTCTGTTTCCGCTGCAAACGCCTAAAGCCCCTCAATAACCCTGCGCAGCTTGCCTTGCACTTCGGTTGCGACGGTTGCGAGGCCGGGATTTGCAACCGCTTGCATCGAAGCTATGGGGTCGATGGCCGAAACCTCAACCTTCCCGTCCGCGTGCTCCTGTACGATGACGTTACAGGGTAGCATCGTTCCGATTTTATCCTCCGCCTGAAGTGCCCGGTGTGCGAGGCCGGGATTGCATGCGCCCAAAATCCGGTATTTGCGGAAATCCACGCCGATCTTTTGCTTCAGTGTGCTCTGAACGTCGATTTCGGTGAGAACGCCAAAGCCCTCGCGCTTTAGCGCCTCCGTTGCCTTGACGATGGCCGTGTCGAATGGAACATCGAGTGTCTTCGAGAAGTGATAGCTCATTGTGTCGCTCCTTAAGTGGCGAATGCCCCCGCCCAATGGGCGATTGGCCCAACGGTAATCTATATTCGAATTCCGATACGGCAATGCATTCGCCGATGAAACCGTCAGAGCGGCCAAGCGGGCGATCCGGCAGCGCTGCGGGCTATCGCGATACTGAGGCGGCAGTTTCCTGGCTGGGCGGCCGGCGAGATCGCACTTTAGTCTTACAAAATCTTTGAAATCGCCGGCCAGATTGATGCGGATCAATGAGCGGCTCGCTCAACTGCAATAATATGAATATACGAATGCGGCGAATCGACGGTCGACCCCTATGGTTTTCGTCCTCGGAATCGGCAACCGGCTACTTAGTGACGATGGCGCAGGCCCCGCCGTAATCGATTGGTTGTCAAGCGATCCGGCCAGACATCGCCATGCCACTTACAGAGACGGCGGAACCATCGGGCTTGCGCTGCTCCCCGAAATCGAGGACGCATCCGCTCTTATTGCGGTCGATGCAGCGGAGTTGAACGCGGCCCCCGGAACGATCCGGGTCTTCGAGGGCGCGGCCATGGACGCTCAGCTCAGCGGCCGCAAAAAGACCGTCCATGAGGTTGCTCTCTCCGATCTTCTTAGCGCCGCGGCTTTGGCAGGCACCTTGCCTGCGCGGCGCGCGCTGATCGCCATACAGCCCGAGACCGTCGAATGGGGAACGAGCCGATCTGCGGCAGTGGCTGACGCTATTCCAGCCGCTTGCGCCGCCGTATCCGAGCTTTTGGAAAGATGGGCGGCACAGCCATGACAACACTCCTAGCCCAAAATTTAAATTCGGAACTCGCCGATGCTGTGCTTCGCGAGATCCCCGTCCTCATGCAGCGCCTCCTGGATACGGGCGAGACGGGGACCATAGATTTAAGAAGCCTGCCGATGACCGATTGGGACAGGCGGCAGCTCGCGACGCGACTCGGCGAGGGCGAGGTCAAAGCATTCGTGACCGTTGGAGGCACTTCTACGGTGATTGAAACGCAATTCGCGGGCGTGTGGTGGATCCGGCACGAGGGTGCAGATGGCCGCATCGCCGCGGAGCAGGTGGTTGTCGCGCGCGCGCCGGAATTCCTGCTCGCGCATCCGGCGGACATAGAGGCCGCTCAACGCCGCTTGAGCGCTCTCCTTAGCGGTTCCGCAGAGGCACAATTTGGGGAGGCCGGGCATGGCTGAAACTCGAACGTTAGGCGAGTTCCTGGTTGAGCGGGGCGTGTCGCGCCGCGCTTTCCTGAAATACTCGTCTTATCTGGCAACCCTCATGGCGCTGCCGCCCTCGGCCGCCGAAGCGATGGCCGAGGGACTCGCCAAGGCGCGGCGGCAGGCCGTGATCTGGCTTTCCTTCCAAGAGTGTACCGGGTGCACCGAATCGCTAACGCGCGCCTTCAGCCCCACGCTCGAGGACCTGATCTTCAATTTCATCTCGCTCGACTACCATCACACCTTGATGGCCGTCTCCGGCGAGGCGGCCGAGAATGCACGGCTGCAATCGATGGCCGAGAATAAAGGCAAATACATCGTCATGGCCGACGGCTCGGTTCCGATGAAGGACGGTGGGGTCTACTCCACGATTGCGGGCCGCACGAACCTCGAAACACTGCACGAGACCGCGAAAGATGCGTTCGCCGTCATTTCGGTTGGAACTTGCGCCGCCTTCGGCGGGCTTCCGCATGCCGATCCGAATCCGACAGGCGCGGTTGCCATCCAAGACATCGTGAAGGATAAGCCGGTCATAAATATTCCAGGCTGCCCGCCGATCCCGGACGTAATGACCGGAACGGTCGCGCACATTCTATCCTTCGGCAAGCTGCCCGAGCTCGACGATTTGAAGCGGCCCAAGGCGTTCTTTGGCGAAACGATCCACGACCGCTGCTACCGCCGCCCGTTCTACCAGCGTGGGCTTTTCGCCAAAAGCTTCGACGACGAAGGCGCACGCAAAGGCTGGTGCCTTTACGAAGTTGGCTGCAAGGGCCCTGTCACCTACAACGCCTGCGCTACCCTCAAATGGAATGGCGGCGTCTCCTTCCCCATTCAATCCGGCCATGGCTGCCTTGGCTGCTCGGAGCCGGATTTCTGGGACAAGGGCGGATTTTACCGCCCGCTGCCAACTCCGCTGGCAAGCGTGCGCGAGCATGTCACCGAAGCTGCGGCCGCCGGTGCGGTCCTTGGCGGAGCCGCGGCCTGGCTCGCCCGCTCTCAGCAAAATGCCTATAAATCAGAAACCAAGAAGCCGGAGGAGGCTTGATCCATGGACCTTCTTGAGGTTGCCCGCGGGCCGGCGCTGCAAGTTTCGCTCGCGATCTTCGTATTCGGCGTGACCTGGCGGCTGCTTGGCCTGTTACTGCTTCCCTGGCGCACGGATCATTCCGAGCCGCGAGGGACCGCGCCCTCCGCAATCGTCGCGGTGCTGCAAGCCAATTTGCGGAAAATGTGGCCGCATAAGACTTTCGTTAGGGCGACGGTGTTCCAGTTCGTCAACGGCTACGTGTTCCATGTTGGCCTAGCCATCGTGGTCTTCCTGTTCGCGCCGCACATTCTCTTCATCAAGAGCCTCTTCGGCGTAACCTGGCCCGCGCTGCCGTCGAACCTCGTTTACGCGGTTGGCGCGATCACGCTCTTCTCGCTCATCGCGGGGCTCTTGCATCGCCTGACGAGCCCGGTGCTGCAGCTCATCTCCCGCGCCGACGACTACATAAGCTGGCTCGTCACGCTGTTGCCGGTCGCGACAGGCCTTCTTGCCATCATCCAGGTTGGCGCGCGTTACGAGACGCTTCTCGCCCTGCACATCTTGAGCATCTGCCTATTTTTCATTTGGTTCCCGTTCGGCAAGCTCATGCACGCCTTCACCTTCTTCTTGTCTCGCGGCGCAACGGGCGTCCGGCTCAAACATAGGGGAGCACAGATATGACCGCGCGCGTAACAGCATCGGGCGCGCCCTATGAAGTACAGGGCGAAGTGTCCGACAAGGACCGCCTCAATCACGCCATGCGCACTTTCCTCAAGGAGTTCGGCGCGCAGGCATCCATCCAAATGGAAAGCTGCGTGCGCTGCGGCATGTGCGCCAATGCCTGCCATTTCTACATTACAATGCAAGACCCGAAATATACGCCTATCTATAAGCTTCGGCCTTTCGAGCAGGCCTATAGCCGGCATTTCGGGCCATTCGCGCCGCTTTTCCGTCTGTTTGGCATTGCGCCCAGCGTAACCATCCAGGAATTGGAGGAGTGGCAGCGGTTCCTGTACGACTCCTGCAACATGTGCGGGCGCTGCACGCTGGCCTGCCCGATGGGCATCGATATCGCCGAGCTTGTGAAGGAAGCCCGGCACGGCATGTATGCGGCGGGCCTCGTCCCCGACCGCTTAGAGCTGATGGACCGCACCACCAAGAAGTGGGGCAGCCCGGCAACGCCGCCGGAGGACTTCGCGGACATCGTCAACGAGGCGGCAGAGAAGTACGGCGTCAAGATTAATGTGGACCTTCCCAAGGCCGATATCTTGGTGACGGTCGCGCCGGCCGAGCTGACCGAGCACACCAAGGCTCTCGCCGATATCGCCAAGATTCTGAACAGGATGGGCGTGAGCTGGACCTACAGCTCCGGGGGCTTCGAAGCCTCGAACATCGGGTTCATCAATGGCGACGTCGAGCTTCAAGAGAAGATGACGCGAAAGATCATCGATAGGGCTATCGAGATCGGCGCACACACGCTGCTCTTGCCGGAATGCGGCCATGCTTACGGCGCCGCGCGCTGGGAATCGGCGCGCTGGTATGGCAAGCAGCCGCCCATAAGCATCCTCCATATGATGGAGTTCCTGGCCGAATCGATCAACAGCGGCGCCATCAGTGTGAAGCCGATCGGTTCCACGGCGTCGTTCCACGATCCCTGCCAAGTCGTGCGCCGGGGCGGCTTGAAGGAGCAGCCGCGCGATGTGCTGCGCGCGCTGGGCTTCGAAATCAAGGAGCTGGCCGATCACGGCCCCCTCGCCTTCTGCTGCGGCGGGGGCGGCGGCGTCGTCTCTTGCGCGCGCGCCGATCCCTTGCGCAACCGCGCCTTCGAAATCAAGCGGCGGCAGGTCGAGGATGCGGGCGCGGAGCATTTCGTGACGGGCTGCGGACAATGCCGCATCACGCTCACCATGGGCGCCAAGCACGCCAAATGGGACAAGAAAACCGAAAGCCTGCTCGAACTCGTGGCTGACAATCTGGAGGGTGAATAATGTCGAATCGCGTCGTAATCGACCCCATCACCCGCATTGAGGGGCATCTGCGCATCGAGGCCGAGACCGATGGCTCAGGCGCAATCTCTAAAGCTTACAGCTCCGGCACGATGGTGCGCGGGTTGGAGATCATTCTTAAGGGACGCGATCCCCGCGAGGCTTGGGCCTTCGCCCAGCGCATTTGCGGGGTGTGCACGCTCGTGCACGGTATCGCGTCGGTGCGTGCTGTCGAGAATGCGCTGAACTATGACATTCCCGCCAATGCGCACCTCATCCGCAATCTCATGATCGGCGCACAATATGTGCACGATCACGTCATGCACTTTTACCACTTGCACGCGCTCGACTGGGTGGACGTAGTCTCCGCACTCAAAGCCGATCCGAAGGCAACCTCGGAGCTTGCCCAATCGATCTCGTCTTACGCGAAATCGAGCCCCGGCTATTTTGCGGACACGCAGAAGAAGCTGAAGACCTTCGTCGAGGCAGGCCAGCTCGGCATTTTCGCGGGCGGCTTTTGGGGTCATCCAGAATATAAGCTGCCGCCGGAGGCGAATTTGCTGGCAGTGGCGCATTATCTCGAAGCGCTCGCCTGGCAGCGTAATGTGGTGAAGCTGCACGCCATTTTCGGCGGCAAGAACCCGCACCCGAACTTCCTGGTGGGCGGTGCTCCAAGCCCAATTAGCGCCGATCCAGCAGCAGTGAGCGGCGGCGCCGCGGCGACATCCCTCAGCATCGTCGGCCTGCAAGAAGTGCGCGGTATCATCAAATCGATGCAAGCCTTCGTCGATGAGGTCTATGTACCCGATACGCTTGCCATCGCCGGCTTCTACAAGGATTGGTTCGCCCGCGGCGAGGGCGTTGGCAATTTCATGTGCTATGGCGACCTGCCAACACCGGGCGCGGACGGCAAGCTCCACTCGTTCTTGCCGGCGGGCGTGATCTTGAACCGCGATCTCTCCAAGATCGAGCCTGTCGATTTGAATGACCCGGCCCAAATTCAGGAGTTTGTCGCCCATTCTTGGTACGATTACTCAGGCGGCAAAAAAGCCGGACTGCATCCCTATGCCGGCGAAACGGCGATCAACTACACTGGGCCCACGCCGCCCTTCGATCAACTCAATGTGGACGAAAGTTACTCATGGCTCAAGGCTCCACGCTGGCGCGGCAAGGTGGTTGAAGTCGGCCCGCTCGCGCGCATGCTGCTGCTTTATGCCAATGGGCACGAACAGACCAAAGAATTGGCGTCGTACGCGCTGAAAAAGCTCGATCTGCCGCTGACGGCGATGTTCTCGACGCTTGGGCGGACGGCAGCGCGCACGCTCGAGACGAAGATCATGGCCGATCAGATGCAGAACTGGCTCGATGCGCTCGTTGCCAATATCAAAGCCGGCGATCTTGCGGTGCACAATCCGAAGCTTTGGGAGCCTTCCACTTGGCCCGAAGAGGCGAAGGGTGCCGGCTTCATGGAGGCGCCGCGCGGTGCGCTGGCCCATTGGATCGTCATCAAGGATGGGAAAATTGCGAACTATCAGGCAGTTGTGCCCAGCACTTGGAATGCCGGTCCAAGGGATGCCGCAGGACAGCCAGGGCCGTATGAGGCCGCTCTTATGGATCGCCACAGCCTCCACGATTCCAAGCAGCCGCTGGAAATTCAGCGCACAATCCATAGTTTCGATCCATGCATTGCCTGTGCCGTGCACGTGCTCGATCCGGAGGGTGAGGAACTATCCAGCATTCGAGTTTGCTAAAGCCGGAAAGGGGCTGATGCGTCAAAGAGACGCTTGTGCACTGCAAAATAGGTGGACGGGATCCTTTTCATGGACGTATCAGCTCCCATATTCTAATATAGGAATGTCTAGGGTATAATAATGTCTATGGCTTTCCCTTTCGCTTAAGGTAAAGTCCGATAGGCTTGAGCACGGAATTTGAGCCGCCGTTCGCACAGAAATTCAGCGGACGGTTAGCTACCCCTCTGGAAGAGCACTATGACCTTGAGCACAGAAGAACAGACGCTTTCCGCGAAAATAGAAGATCAAGCTGCGGATTCGCCGCAGCTGGAACAGGTGATGCAAAATGCGCGGCGGGCTAGCGATTTCCTTAAGGCGCTCGCCCATGAGACGCGTCTGCTGCTTCTTTGCCTGCTTGCGGAAAAAGAGCGGTCGGTCACGGAGCTCGAAAACATCCTTTGCCTCCGTCAGCCTACTGTGTCGCAGCAATTGGCCCGTCTCAGGCTGGATGGCCTTGTGACAACGCGGCGCGATGGCAAGACCGTCTATTATCGTGTCAACGATGACGATATCCGGCGCGTCATTTCGGTTGTGTACGATATTTTTTGCCGCGAGGGAAAAAATAGGCGCTGAAACAAAGCGCTATGCTTGCGCGGGAGTATGGCGGCAAAAAATGGAAGTGACCTTCAAGTATTTTGCATGGGTGCGGGAACGCATCGGCATTGCCGAAGAAAAGGCAGCGCTTCCCGATTCCGTTGCAACCGTCGCCGATGCCATAAAATGGCTGAAAACGCGCGGCGAAGGCTACGCGGCCGCCTTCGAGCGCGAAGACATTATCCGCGCTGCTGTCGATCATACCCATGCCCAGCATTCATCGAGTTTGCGGGGGGCTCGCGAAATCGCCTTCTTCCCTCCAGTCACCGGCGGGTGATATAGGTTCCTCAGGTAAAGTCTGGAACATGAGGGGGGAGGCGTGAGCAAGGCGCGGCAAGGTAATTTCTTCGAGGATTTCAAGCTCGGCCAGATCATACAACACGCGACGCCCCGCACGCTCACGGCGGGCGATGTTGCGCTCTACACCGCGCTTTACGGCTCGCGTTTTGCCGTTCAATCGTCGGATGCGTTCGCCAAGGCGATCGGCTACCCGAGGAGCCCTATCGACGATCTTCTCGTTTTCCACACAGTGTTCGGCAAGACCGTGCCGGACATCTCGCTGAACGCGGTCGCCAATCTCGGCTATGCGGAGTGTCTTTTCCTGAAACCGGTCTACCCGGGCGACACTCTCTCCGCTACTTCCGAGGTGATTGGCTTGCGCGAAAATTCGAACAAGCAGAGCGGCGTCGTTTATGTGCGTACCACAGGCCGCGATCAGCTTGGCGAGCCTGTCCTAAGCTATGTGCGCTGGGTGATGGTTCGCAAGCGCAACGAGGACGCTCCGGCGCCGGAAGCCCATGTGCCGCAGCTAAAAGAAGCTGTCGAGCCTGCGGCGCTCGGCGCCCACTCTCCGCGGCTCCATGCCTTCGGTTACGACACAGCGCTTTCAGGCAGCCGCCATCGCTGGGGCGACTACGAGATCGGCGAGAAGATCGATCACATCGACGCCATGACCATCGAGGAAGCCGAGCACCAGCTCGCCACGCGCCTCTATCAGAACACGGCGAAGGTGCACTTCAACCAGCATGAGCAAGCCCAAGGGCGCTTCGGCCGCCGCCTGGTTTATGGCGGACACATCATCTCGCTTGCCCGCGCGCTGAGCTTCAACGGCCTTGAGAACGCGTTCCACATCGCCGCGATCAACGGCGGGCGGCACGTATCGCCGGCCTTCGCTGGCGACACCGTTTATGCCTACAGCGAGGTGCTGGATAAAGCGAGCCTCGAGAGGCACGATGCCGGTGCGCTGCGGCTGCGGCTCGTGGCGCTGAAGGACAAGCCGGCCGCGGGCTTCCCCTTCAAAACCGGCGATCAGTACGACCCCGCCGTGCTCCTCGACCTCGACATATGGGTGTTGCTGCCGGTCTAGCCCGCTTCATGGAAATTTCACTATGACCGGCCCAAGCTCGCCGCCTTCGCGCAGGCGTGCCGTTTACGATTGCCGCTCCCAACCATGCGTGTTTCACCCGCTCGACGGCGCTTTCTTAAGCCGGCATCATAGAGAAAAGCGCCTTACCAAAACCTTAAGCGAGGGCGCCGCGCGGTTTGCGCACTGATAATACAGAAGAAAATCCAATAGCGGCACAGAAGAACGCGCGATTGCATTTTTGCAACCGCACAATCAGCGGTTACATTTTTTAGTTAACCCGCGCAAGAATCTATATTTAACGTACTTTTTGAGTCGCGGAATCTCGCACTAAACTCGCAAATTCGCGCGTTTATGCGGTGTAAACATAAAAAATCCGGTCCCATTTACCATTCCAATATTAACCACAGCCCGGCGCAACGAAATCATCCGGCACAGCGCTGCTAAAATGCCAGCCCAGCAGGGGCCGGTAAGGCTGTTCTACCCGGCAGGAAAATGCTGCCGTGCGCACGACCGGACGCGCGCCATGTGCTGTTCGGCGATGGTGTTCGAGAGGTGCGGCACGACCTCGTCGAAATGCAGATGCTCAAGCAATTCGAACCCGGCCGAGCGGAACATATGTGTGTCTTGCAGAACCTGCACGGCATTCCAATTGCCGCTCTTGACGAGCAGCGGCAACGGCGCTCCGGAGACAGTGATGAGCACGGCTTTCTTTCCAGACAGAAGCCCGCGCACGACGCCGTTGCTGGATTCATAAGCGAAACCGCGCGCGAAGACCCGATCGATATACCCTTTCATCATCGCGGGCATGGACAGCCACCAGAGCGGGTAAATAACGCTGAGGACGCCGGCAGCGCGAATATCATCTTGCGCCTGCGCCACATCGGCGCTCACCGGATGACCGGCGCTAGCAGGCGCAAGCTCGTGTGCGGCCAGAACAGGATTGAACCCCATGCGGTAAAGATCGTATGTCTGCTGGCTGTGCCCGAGCTTTTCCAACTCAGCCGCATAGCTACGCGTAAGCCCCATCGTGAAGCTATTTTCCGCGGGATGGGCAACGACGACGAGGTGCTTCATATGACTCTCGTTTTCAATAGTTTCGATCATCCCCGGCCGGCGGCATCGATCTGACCCAAGCAAAAGCGAAAGTGAGTGAACTCAACTCAGCCAACCCAGCGAATTACCGGCTCTTTGCGCGGGACCGGCGGCGGCGCAGCCTTTGGGTGTCCGACGATGATCGGCGCAACCGGCACCCAAGCAGCGGGAAGGCCGAGCGCATTTTTCCCATCCGGCGTGTTGAGGAAACTCTGCGCGAAGCCGACCCAACAGGAGCCAAGTCCAACAGCGTACGCCGAGAGCATCAGGTTCTCGGCGGCCAGTGCGCAGTCCTCGACGATCCAGGGACCTTCCGCAACCGCAGAAATCAACATCAGCACGGGCGCGTGATAGAAGATGTGAAAATTCGGATCGCTGAGCAGCGAGCGGAAGTGGCCGGAATGGGCGCTTGCGGGCATTGTCGCCAGCATGTGCGATTTCGCCTCATGCGAAATCCGATCGAGAATGCTTTGATCGCGCACGACTGTGAATGTCCATGGCTGCTGATTTACCGCGCTCGGCGCCTGAACGGCGGTGTCAATCAGATCGCGGATTAGTCGCTCATCGACAGCTTGGGCCGTATATTCACGTACTGAACGACGGGAGGTGATGGCCTTGCCGAGTTCCATTCTTCTGTCTCCTAAGCACGTCATTGCCAGTTTCAACAATCGGCTCGCCGTCCCACGGCGTAATTGACGCTAATCAAGTCCGAAGCGGAACAAGTGGAGGTAAATTCGATTGGAATATTAAAGCATCGGGAGGCAAACATGCGCCTACGGGACAAGGTCGCGATCGTCACCGGGGCCGGCACTGGCATCGGCGAGGCGATCGCGCAAAAATTCGCCCGCGAAGGCGCCCGGCTTGTCGTAAGCGGACTCCCCTCCGACCCCATCCATGATGTAGCCGGCACGATTATGAGCGCGGGAGGCCAAGCCGAGCCATACCTTGGCGATCTTGCCGAGGAGTCGCACGCTCAAGCCTGCGTCGATCTCGCACTTCAAAGGTTTGGCGCGCTCGATGTGCTGGTGAGCAACGCCGGTGTTTTCATCGCCAACGCCGAAACCGATATTTACCGCATTGAGGATTTCGACCGTACCGTCAGGAACAATATCCGGACTGCATTTCTGATGACCAAGTTCGCCCTGCCGCATCTGCGAGCGAGCCGGGGGAATATTATTTTTACCGGCTCGGAGGCCGGGCTGAACGGTTCGCCCAGCTTCACGCCTTATGGTGGAAGCAAAGGCTTCGTTCATGCCTTCATGAAGGGCGTCGCCTTGGAGCAGGCGCCATACGGCGTGCGTGCCAATTGCGTCTGCCCTGGTCCCATCGATACTGCCTGGACCCGCGGTGCCGATAGCCCGATCAGCCAAGCAGCACAGGACGCGATCGGCGCCATGGTTCCGCTCGGCCGCCGGGGAACCCCAGAAGAGATCGCCAATATCTTCGCGTTCCTCGCGTCTGACGAAGCGAGCTATGTGACTGGCGCGCTGTGGCTGGCCGATGGCGGTGTTACGCCGGCCAAAAGCGATATCGGCGCGCATGTGCCCGCCGATCTGCGGCGCGCGCCGGACGGCGTGCTCACGCTGAAGCATTCGCACGACGGCCTCCAAGGCAAGGAGGTTTATCGTGCAGTCGAATGAACTCGCCGTGAAGACTCTTCGGCAGTAACTATAGACGATTGCGGCGCTTATCTCGTTCCCAGCTTCGCTTCTTCAGATCTTTGTGCGGCAGGCTTCCTGGCCTCGGCCAAGGTGGCGGCAGCGCCGCTCACTGAAATGACAGCATTTGGTCCCTTGCAGGAATTCGAACTGAGACACCACCGGAGCGCCTCGCGTCTTGCCCGGCCGTGCGAAGGGCGAACACCCCGGCCGTCCGCGAAGAAGGCGTTGCACGCGCATTTACCTTGAAACGCCGCCGCGAGGGGCTTAAGCCGCCGTGGCGATCCAGGGAAGTTCGCTCCGCGCTTGCATTCGCGGCCCCAAATTGGGTTGCGCGCGATGCCATCATCCCCAAAAGTCTCAAGCGATTGCAGTTGCCGTCGTTGCTGCACTGCGGTAAAAGCCGAACGTTAAAGCGGATTGCACGCGGCGTTAAGAAGGGGTGAACGATGGCGGACGCGAAGGAAAGCGCGGGTGGATTGCGCGCACGGCCTATGATGCCACGACCTCTTTCTCCGCACCTATCGATTTTCCGCCCCTACATCAACATGACGATGTCGATCCTGCATCGCGTCACCGGTGCAGCGAACTATTTCGGCAGCGTGCTGCTCGCGGCCTGGCTGATCTCGGCGGCGGCGAGCGATAGCTGGTTCGGCACGGTGAGCTGGGCGGCCGCCACGCCGGTTGGCCTGATCGTGCTCTTCGGCTTCACCTGGTCCGTGATGCATCACTTGCTTGGCGGCATCCGGCATTTTATCTGGGATACGGTGCACGGCTTCGAGCTCGGCACCGTGCGCTTGTTCTCTTGGCTCACCCTTCTCGGCTCGCTCACGCTGACAGGCTTGATTTGGGCGGCCGCTTATCCGGTTTGGGAGAATCTCATTTGGGGGAAATTCCTATGACAGGCTATCGAACTCCCCTCAAGAACGTTCGCGGCTTGGGCTCGGCCAAGCGCGGCACCGAGCACTTTTGGCTCCAGCGCGTCACCGCAGCGGCGAACATCGTTCTCATCGCCTTCCTGGTCTATACCGCGCTGACCCTCGCGGGTGCCCCCAGATCCGAGGTGAAGGCGTTCTTCTCGCAGCCTATCGCCGCCGTCTTCGGCGTGCTGCTCGCGATCTCCGTCAGTGTGCATATGCGCATCGGCATGCAGGTCATCATCGAGGACTACGTCCACGGCGCATCGAAAGTGCCGATGTTGCTGCTGAACACGTTCTTTTCGATTTTTGTTGCCGCGGCGACCGTCCTGGCCGTGACGAAGCTTTTTCTCGGGGTGTAACCGATGCCTGACCGTGCAAAGCCGAAGCATAATGGCACTGGAGTGCTCCCCGAATTTAACGTGGGCGGCAGGGCTTACCCCTTCACCGATCACTTCTTCGACGTGATTGTGATCGGAGCCGGGGGCGCCGGCTTGCGCGCAACGCTCGGCTGCGCCGAAGCCGGGCTGAAGACGGCCTGCATTACCAAGGTTTTTCCGACGCGGTCGCATACGGTGGCGGCTCAGGGCGGCATCGCCGCCGCGCTCGGCAATATGGGCCGCGACGATTGGCGCTGGCATATGTACGACACCGTGAAGGGCTCGGACTGGCTCGGCGATCAGGACGCCATCGAGTATCTTTGCCGGAACGCGCCCGCCGCGGTGTACGAGCTTGAGCATTACGGCCTGCCCTTCAGCCGCACCGAGGACGGCAAAATCTATCAGCGGCCGTTCGGCGGCATGACCACCGATTTCGGCGAAGGCCCGCCTGCTCAGCGCACTTGCGCAGCCGCGGATCGCACGGGCCACGCGATGCTGCACACGCTGTACGGGCAGTCGCTGCGCCACTCGGCTGAATTCTTCATCGAATATTTCGCCCTCGATCTTATCATGGATAGCGGCGTGTGCCGGGGCGCCGTTGCGCTGTGCCTAGAAGACGGCAGCATCCACCGCTTCCGCGCGAAGAAAACCATCGTCGCCACGGGCGGTTATGGCCGCATTTATTTTTCTTGCACCGGGGCCCACACCTGCACGGGCGACGGCAACGCGCTCGTGCTGCGCGCCGGGCTCCCGCTACAGGATATGGAGTTCGTGCAGTTCCACCCCACCGGCGTCTACGGAGCCGGAGTTCTCATCACCGAAGGGGCGCGCGGCGAAGGCGGCTACCTCACCAATTCGGAAGGCGAGCGCTTCATGGAGCGCTACGCGCCGCACGCGAAAGACCTCGCCAGCCGCGACGTGGTCTCCCGCGCCATCACCGTCGAGATCCGCGAGGGGCGCGGCGTCGGCCCGAAGAAGGACCACATCTATCTGCATCTCGACCATCTCGACCCGAAGATCCTGGCCGAGCGCCTGCCGGGCATCACCGAGAGCGCGCACATCTTCGCGGGCGTCGATCTGCGCCGCCAGCCGATCCCGATCCTGCCCACGGTTCACTACAATATGGGCGGCATACCCACCAACTACCTAAGCGAGGCGCTCAGTCCGCGCCAGGGCGATTACGACGCCACCGTGCCGGGTTTGATGGCGCTCGGCGAGGCTTCTTGTGCGAGCGTGCACGGCGCCAACCGGCTCGGCTCCAATTCGCTGATCGACCTTGTGGTGTTCGGAAGGGCGGCAGGACATCGCTGCATTGAGACGATCGAGACCGGACAAAGCCAGCCCGATTTGCCCGCCAGTGCCGGCGAGGAGGCGGTCGCGCGTCTCGACCGGCTGCGTTATGCCAATGGCGGCACGGCCACCGCGGAGCTGCGCGGCCGTATGCAGCACGCTATGCAAAACAATTGCGCGGTGTTCCGCAATGCGCAGGTGCTCCAAGAGGGCTGTCATCTCATCCAGCAGATCTGGGAAGGCGCCAGCGACATTCGTGTGACCGACCGGTCGCTGATCTGGAACACCGATCTCATCGAGACGCTGGAATTCGACAACATGATCGCGCTGGCTGCGGTGACAATCAACGGCGCCTATGCCCGGCAGGAGAGCCGCGGTGCGCATGCGCGCGAGGATTTTCCCAACCGCGACGACCAAAAATGGATGAAACACACCTTGTCCTGGGCCGATGTGGAAAGGAAGGCGGTGTATCTCGATTACCGGCCGGTTCACACCCACACGCTGACGAACGAGGTGCAATACATCGCGCCGAAAGCGCGCGTTTATTAGCCGCTTCAAGGCCGTTGCGGCCCGGGGTCGCGCCAGCTCGCCGGTCTTTTGAGGCAGATCCTTCGCCGTGCTACTTGCGGCAATGTGCCAATGCCGTAATATCGTTCGTAGCGGACGGCCATGATGGCGCCGGAAGCGGGCCAAGGCCGCAGGGCCGCCATGGCAAGGCCGGAAAGGCGCCGTGGCCGAGGATAGAGGATTTATGCGCTTACGTTTGAAAGGCACCTCCGGCGGCTTCAAATCCTTCCGGGCACGCCCGCTCGCATTTTTGCGGCTCGCCACCAAGCGAAGGCGGCGCTTTCCGCTTTTCCCGCTCCGCAAGCCGGTAAAGGTCTATGGGCGGATCGGGAGCCTCGAAGTCCGCCTCGCCCGTTCGGGTGCCGATATCAAAAAAGCTCAGCGGCTGCGCTTTGAGGTTTTTTACCGCGAGATGGCGGCAATTCCCGACGCGAGGACCTTGCAGAAAAAGCGCGACGAGGACGATTACGATGCCATTTGCGATCATCTCCTCGTCATCGACAAGTCCGTCGAGCGTGCAGGAAAGCGCCCCTGGCTGAAACGTTCCAAAGTCGTCGGAACCTATCGCGTGCTTCTGCAGGACATCGCCGAAAAGAACCAAGGATTTTATACGCAAGGCGAGTACGACATCGCGCCCCTAATCGCAGCCAAGCGCGACAAACATCACTTTCTGGAGCTCGGCCGCTCTTGCGTGCTGAAACCCTACCGGAACCGCCGCACCGTCGAGCTGCTTTGGCAGGGCCTATGGACCTACATCCGCGAGCATGGCGTCGATGTCATGCTCGGCTGCGCGAGCTTCCCGGGCACAGACCCGAAGGAGCATGCCCTGGCCTTAAGCTTCCTGCATCATTATGCGCGCGCTCCGGAGGAGTGGCTCGTCTCGGCGCATCCGGACCTCAAGGTCGACATGAACATGCTGCCCAAGGAAGAGGTCAACGTTAAAGAAGCCTTGAAAGTTATGCCGCCCTTAATCAAGGGCTACCTGCGGCTTGGGGCTTACGCCGGCGATGGCGCAGTTGTCGACCGGCAATTCGGAACGACGGACGTATTCATCATCATGCCGGTGGCTGCCATCGATACGCGCTATTTCTCGCATTTCGGAGCGCCGGACGAGGTTCTGCCGCAAACCGGATCGAGGCGCACGCGGCAGGGCCGGTAGCAGGGCAATCGCGCGCCGAAGCGGAAAAGTCACCGATGAAAACATTTTCATCCTTGGCGGCAGTCATGGCTCTCTGGCTGTCCGTAAGCTTTTTGCTTTGGCTGGTTTATAGGCTTTTCCGCCGCCGCGACGGCTCCAAGCAGAGGCAGCTGTTAAGCAGCGCAGTGGGACTCGCCGACGAGGGCGCTTCGATCTTTGCCGCGCTGCGGACGCGTGCGTCTACAAGAGTTACGCCTGAGGGCAATTACCGGTTCAGTCCTTCGCAGGCCGAGGACACATTGAGAGAGGACGTCCGGAGCCTTCTCAACGGGATCGAGGCGCAGGCCGCGTTTTTCGAGCGCGTCAACACGGTTAGGAAAAAGATCCAGCAGTCGTTCGACGTGGCCGATTTTTTGGCGCTGTCAGAGATCCTGCAAATCAGGCGCGATTTTTGGGCCGCTTCGGAGATCTTTCTCATGGATGGCATCCGGGAGTTGGGGCCCGAGCTTGCCGATCCGCAGTCCTTCGAGACGTTTCAGTCAGAGGCGCGCTCGCTTTTGTTCAAGGATGAGGCGGTTGCGGGCGCGGAGCCGGGAGGCCGCGATCCTATCGATCTGAGGCTCGCCATCGCACGCGAGGATGCGCTCGCCTTCCAAGCCGAAGCCGAACGCGCCATCGCGGCCGGGCTGGAAAAGAGCCGTTTTCCTACCCCTGCCGAGATTATCGCCGTTCCTTGGAGCCTTCTCAAGGGCGTGGCGGCAGCTTTGCGCGAAGTCCGCTACTTGCTGGGCGATGCGGTGGCGGCCGCTCACAGCCTAGCGCGGGCTATGACCTCGAAAGGGCTAAAGGGCGCAGCGGAGGAGCTGCGCAGGGCGCGCGCGGACATGCCGGGCCAGTTCGCCACGGCATTCGAGCGCGCGGGCGGACTTGCGCGCCATGGCGGACAAGGTTTGAAGCGCCACTACGAATTCGTGCTTGAAGCCCAGGAGCTTCGTGCACGCTATGCCGAGCTGCTTGCCCGAGCCCCCGATCTTTCGGAAAAAGGAAAGCAGTTCCTGGCACGGCTTGAGCTGGAACGGCGCGCCGAGCAATTCCGTGCAACCTCGGAAGACCTCTCCGATTGGGCGCGGCAAAAGCTGGTTGCCGGCATTGCACATTTGATTGCCGGCTTGCAGGCCTTGCAGGCCAAAGTCACCCCGGCCGGACATAAGCAGCTCGCGCCGCTTCCGGCGAGCCCGGCCTCGTCTTCCACTCAAGCGCCGGCGGCCGAGCCCGAAAAGCCCTTGAGGGTTTTGCTTCTGCCGGCATCGGCTTATTCAGGCGGCAATTACGGGCAGGCGGCAAATCCGGCAGGGCGCCGCCGGCGGCCTCGGCCCGAGACTGAGGATTCACGGGCCAAAGCCAAGCCGGATGAGGCGATCCTCGCAGGCGCACCGGGGCGGGATAATATCCGGTTGCGCGATCTCGTCATGGGAAAAGCTGTGCTGGGCGAGGAAGAACATGCACCGAAGCCGGTTCGTGAGCCAAAGGCCAGCAAGCGATCCAAGCCGCAGGTCTCCTATTCCGAGGGCCTAAAGAAGAAATCTTTCAAGGACCTCCTCGCGGAGGCTGCGGTGGAACCTGAGGAAGATTTCGCAGATACCGAGGCACCGCGCGAAGCGGCGAAAGGGGGACGGCGCGAGCGGCCCCGATCCCGCGGAGGCTCGCTTCTGCAGCGGCTTTCAAGCATTGAGGCGGAAGAGCAATCCCTTCCGGCAGAGGGCGGTACTGAAAGCGATAAGCCCAAAGCCAAAGGCTGGCGGCTCCCCTTCGGGTCCAAACGGAAGTAGGGCTTCATGTTTCTGAACTTCTTTTACGAGCTGAAGCGGACCGGCATCCCGGTCAGCGTGAAAGAATATCTCACCTTTCTCAACGCGGTCGATGCGGGCATCGCGGGCAAGCAAATCGACGATTTTTACTACCTCTCGCGCGCCTCCCTCGTGAAGGACGAGCGCCATCTCGATAAGTTCGATCGCGTTTTCGGCCATGTCTTCAAAGGCCTTGCGAGCGCCATGGAGGGCATATCTGCGGATATCCCGGAGGAATGGCTGCGCGCGCTTGGCGAACGGCTTTTCAGCGATGAGGAGAAGGCGCAAATCCAGGCGCTTGGCGGTTGGGACAAGATCATGGAGGAGCTGAAAAAGCGCCTCGCCGAACAGAAAGGCCGCCATCAAGGCGGATCGAAATGGATCGGCACGGGCGGCACCTCGCCTTACGGCGCTTACGGCTACAACCCGGAAGGCGTGCGCATCGGCCAAGACAAGAACCGCAATTTCCGCGCGGTGAAGGTTTGGGACCGGCGCGATTACAAAGACCTCGACGGCGAGGTTGAGCTTGGCACCCGCAACATCAAGCTCGCGCTGCGTAAACTGCGCCGCTTCGCGCGTCAGGGCGCAGCCGACGAGCTCGACCTCGACAACACCATCAAGGGCACCGCGCATAAGGGCTATCTCGACATCGCCTTCCGCCCCGAGCGGCGCAACACCGTGAAGGTGCTGCTGTTCTTCGATGCGGGCGGCTCGATGGACTACCACATTCGCGAATGCGAAGAGCTGTTCTCGGCGGCACGCTCCGAGTTCAAGCACATGGATTATTATTACTTCCACAATTGCCTGTACGAAAGCGTTTGGCGGAAGAACGAGCGGCGCTGGGAGGAGCGGGTGCCCACCTATGAGGTGATGAACACCTATCCGGCCGATTATAAAGTGATCTTCGTCGGCGACGCCGCCATGAGCCCTTACGAGATCCTCATTCCCGGCGGCTCGGTCGAGCACTGGAACGAGGAGGCAGGCCAGGTTTGGCTGCAGCGCGTGCTGAACATCTACAAGCACGCGGTCTGGCTCAACCCAATGGTGGAGCGCTATTGGGATCATACGCCGTCGTGCAAACTGATCCAGCAGCTCATGCAGAACCGCATGTTCCCGCTGACGCTGAACGGCATCGACGCCGCCATCGGCGAGTTGTTGCGCTAGGAATGGTGTTGCACTTTCCCGAAGGTTCGCACTTCAGTAGTTGAGTACATTCAAACAAAATGGAGCCTGCGTCATTGCGAGCGAAGCGAAGCAATCCAAAGCAAAGTCCGCGATATTGCTCTGGATCGCCGAGACGGCAAGAGCCGCCTTGCGATGACGGCTGAATGCACATTGATTGAATTCGCTCTAACAGATACGCCGTATGCTCACCGCCCTTGCCATTGAGAATTACCGCTCCATTCGCGATCTCGTCGTGCCGTTGACGAGGCTCAATGCCGTGACCGGAGCGAATGGAAGCGGGAAATGCAATCTCTACCGCGCACTCCGGCTTCTATCCGACGCCGCGCAGGGCTCCATCTCTTCGGCGATCGCTCGCGAAGGCGGCCTCGATTCCACGCTTTGGGCCGGGCCGGAAAATTTCGGCGCATCGGTTGTGAAAGGCAATTACCCCGTGCAAGGCACGGTCCGGTCGAAGCCGGTCCGTCTTAAGCTCGGTTTCGCGGGCGAAGACTATAGCTTTGGCATCGAGCTTGGCCTGCCCATCCCCAGCCTTTCGGCTTTCTCCCGCGACCCTCAGATCAAAACCGAGCGCCTTTGGGTCGGGGAGGTTCCCCGGAAGACGGCCATGATCGCGGAGCGGGAAGGCCCCGTCGCACGGGCACGCGGAGACGATCGGGCTTGGGTTGAGATCGCGCGCGACCTTGCGCCATTCGACTCTATGATGACGCACGCTGTCGATCCGGCCGTTGCCCCGGAGATCGTCACGGTGCGCGAGGCGATGCGAGCCTGGCGATTTTACGATCATTTCCGCACGGACAGCCAGTCCGAAGCGCGAAGCCGTCAAATCGGTACTTATACACCGGCTTTAAGTAATAGCGGCGCGGATTTGGCGGCGGCCATTCAAACGATATTCGAATCGGGCGATAGGGAGGCTTTCGATGAGACGATTTCGGACGCCTTCCCCGGCGCTTCGGTCGAAATCAGAGTGAGCGATGGCTATTTCGAAGTTGCTATGGCGCAGCACGGACTGTTACGTCCGCTGCGGGCGGAAGAGCTGTCCGACGGAACGCTCCGCTACCTTCTCCTCGCTGCCGCGCTTCTGTCGCCCCGCTCACCGGGGCTGCTCGTGTTGAACGAACCGGAAACGAGCCTGCACGCCGATCTCCTGCCGGCTCTTGCGCGTCTGATTGGGAAGGCAGCCGGTAGATCGCAAATTATCGTGGTCTCGCACGCCCAGGCGCTTGTTGCCGCGCTGCAGGCGGAAACTGACGCTCAGATCCTGCGCCTTGAGAAGAGGCTCGGAGAGACGTTGCTTGAAGGGCAAAAGCTGCTCGATAAGCCGCCTTGGCGATGGCCATAAGGCGCCCGGAACGCAGCCTCCAGTCTCCTCTAGGCGTGTGCAATACCAAAATCCGGTTGATTGCTTCAGCAACCCCCCCTCACCCCAACCCTCTCCCCAAGGGGAGAGGGAGTCCGCAACCATCGCAACCGCGTCCCTTCTCCCCTCGGGGAGAAGGACAGGATGAGGGGGGACTTCGGAAGCAATCAGTCATGACGGTTCTTGCAAAATTCCCGTCTCCGGGCCAAACAAAGGCGCACTCATTCGCGAGCAACACGGGGAAGCCATGCCGCAGCTCTTGACGCCGGAAATCTGTGTCATCGGTGCCGGACCGGGCGGTTTAGCCGCCGCCTCCGCAGCAGCGGCGTTCGGCGTGTCCGTCGTGCTTATCGAACGCGGACGCATGGGCGGCCAAAACTTGAACACGGGCACGGTGCCGTTGAAGGCGCTGCTCGCATCGGCAAAACGCGTTCACGAGATCAAGAATGCGTGGAGCTTCGGTGTTAAGGCCGGCGATCTCGTCGTCAACCACAGAGCTGTCTCCGAGCACGTTCTCAGCATCGCAGAGGCGATCGCGCCGAACGTGTCCGCGGAGCGCCTTAATGGGCTCGGGGTCGACGTCATCAAGGCTAATGCGCGCTTCACGGACGATCATACGGTGGAGGCCGGCGATTTCGAGATCAAGGCCCGGCGGTTTATCATCGCTACGGGCTCGCTGCCGCTTGTGCCGCCCATTCCAGGGCTCGACCGCGTCCCCTACTTCACGCACGAGACGATTTTCTCCCACATCCACCGCATTCCTCATCTGATTGTCGCAGGCGGCGGCTCGGTGGGGCTCGAATTTGCTCAGGCGTACCGCCGGCTTGGCAGCGAGGTTACGGTCGTCGAAGCTGGGCCTGCGCTTCCGCGGGACGATGTAGAGCTGAGGGCCCATGTGTTGAAATGCCTGCGCGACGAAGGCATCCGCGTGCTGGAGAACGCGCGGCTGGAGCGCATCGAGCCTTTCGGCTCAAACGTCCAGGCCGTTTTCGCGGTGCTGGCGAAGTCATACTCCATCGAGGCGACGCACGTTCTTCTGGCAATGGGGCGTTCACCCAACGTTGCCGGTCTCAATCTCGACGCCGCCGGTATCAAGTACAACGAGCGCGGGATCGCCGTGAGCAAGGGCCTGCACACCACGAATAAGAAAGTGTACGCGATCGGCGACGTCACCGGCGAATCGGAACTCGCGCACGCGGCCGAGCATCATGCGACCGTGGCCATCAAGAATGCACTTTTCCGCTTGCCGGTGCGCGCCCAGCATTCGACCATGCCTTGGGTGACATTCACCGACCCGGAAATCGCCCATGTCGGAATGACCGAGGAAGCGGCGCGCGCGCGTTACGGGCGGCTTACGATCCTGCGCTGGCCTTACAGCGAGAACGTCCGCGCTCAGGCTGAGCGCCAAACGGGCGGCTTTCTAAAGGTGATCGCTTCGAAGGGGGGCAAGATTCTCGGGGCAGGCATCGCGGGAGCCCAGGCTGGCGAGCTCATCCAAATGTGGAGTCTTGCCATGCAAAAGAATATTCCCCTCAGCGCCATGGCGAGCATTGTTTCCCCCTCGCCCACACTCGCCGGGATGAACCAGAAGGCCGCGGAGAATTATTTCGTGCCGCGCGCGCAGAGCCCTCTCCTGCGGCGGATTATTGGCCTGCTTGCGAAATTCGGCTGAATGAGGCTATGTAAGAGACAGTAACAACAGGATCGTTCCGGATTTTAGAAACGGGATCCTCGAAATCTCGCGGGAGCATGGAGCAGCCGTTCCCAACGCCGCAAGGGCAATCGTGGAGCCAAAAGGCTGACCGGTGCAGGTTTGTGTTCGGTCTTCCCGCAAAGCTTCTGCTTTTGACAATCGCTTTTGTCATGGTGGCCGAAATCTTCATTTTCGTGCCGACCGTCGCTGATTTCCGCCGGAATTGGCTCATGCAGAGGGTCGTCGCCGCAAAGATTGCTTCTTTGGCCTTGGAGGCATCGGGCGGAGCGGAGCTGCCGGAGCGTTTGCGCCAAGAACTCCTGACCACGGCGGGGGTGCACGCCGTTTCCGTAAAGCGCTCCGATTTCCGCCGGCTTGTGCTCGGGATGCCAAACGAAATGGAAATTGCCGGCGTGTACGATCTGCGCTCGCCGAGTTTCATGGAGTTGATGGTTGACGGCATGCAGGCGTTCCTGGCCCCGCCCGGCCGGCTGATCCGTGTTATCGGCTCTTCCGATATGATGCGGCGCGGCGACGAGATCGACGTCGTCATCGATGAAACACCGCTGCGCGCGGCGTTATGGCAATATGCCGGGAACATTTTCTGGCTGACGCTCCTGATCTCCATGATCACTGCGGCTTTGGTCTACATCGCGCTTATCGGGCTCCTGGTGCGGCCGATGATGCGCATCACGCGGAACATGGTTCTCTACCGCGAAAATCCTGAAGATGCGTCGCGCATCATTCTGCCGTCCGGGCGCAGCGACGAAATCGGCGTCGCGGAGAAGGAGCTTGCGACCCTTCAAGCCCAGCTGTCCGGCTTCCTTAGGGAAAAGGCGCGGCTTGCCAATGTCGGTCTTGCTGTGTCGAAGATCAATCACGACCTCCGCAATATGCTCGCAAGCGCCCAGCTCGTCTCGGACCGGCTTGCCACCGTTGCCGATCCGACCGTGCAGCACTTCGTACCGAGGCTTATACGTGCGCTCGACCGCGCCATCACCCTCTGCACGAACACGATGAAATACGGCCGCAGCGAGGAAACGTCTCCAAAGCGCATGCATTTTCCGCTGCGGCCGCTCGTTGCGGAAGTCACTGAAAGCTTAGGCGTCGAAGAACTGCACGGAGTGAGCGTCAGTGTGTCCGTACCGGCCGGCCTCGATCTCTTCGCCGACCGCGATCAAATTTTCCGCGTGCTCGCCAATCTCATCCGCAATTCTTTGGATGCCCTGCGGGAAGCGCGCCCGGCGCTTGCCTATCCAGCGATCGACATTACAGCCCGCCAGGAGGGCGCCACAGCGATCGTCAGGGTCAGTGACAATGGGCCTGGAGTTCCAGCTCAGGTGCGGCCGAACCTGTTCAAAGCTTTTCAGACCGCCGCAAGAGGCAATGGGAACGGTCTTGGCCTTGTCATCAGCGCCGAGCTCGTACGCGCCCACGGGGGGGACATCGCCCTTGAGGACACGCTTTCCGGGGCTGTTTTCGTGCTCCGGCTTCCGGCTGGCGGGAGGAACGGCGAGCGGAGCTTCTCCGATGCACAACGCTTCGAAGGAAAGCTTGCACAAGACGGGTTTAGCCGTTAGACATATGAGCCTTCGGATGCGGCGCTGCGCCGGTCCATTTCAGCACCGGTAGCTCAGCTGGATAGAGCACCAGACTACGAATCTGGGGGTCGAGAGTTCGAATCTTTCCCGGTGCGCCATTTCACCTGTGCTCAGGCTGTTTAAACCCGGGCCGGTGTCTGACACTGGATTCGCCTCAGTGAAAGCTGGCGGGTGCCAAGAATATTGCTCTTCAATTTTGCGCAAAAGCAGACAGCGCTCCGGTCCGGAGCTGGGAGTCCAGCGGGAACGGGAGGCTTTGTTTTTGCCCGCAATTACGCGCGGGCCTGCTATCCTTACGCCGCTCAGGAACGGCGCTTCCCATTAATCCTTACGCCGTGGCGTTAGGGCTGCAACGATATACGAAAGAGCAGCTTAAGAAAGCCAGGATTTGATCTAGGTCAAAACGTGCCCCGTCAAAATGGGACAGTTTACGGCTAGGGGCTCCTGTCTAGCACAATGAAGGTAAGCGGGGGCGTAACGGGACGGGA
>Ga0326728_10008313_pt1 | contig 25880 bp, 22 predicted proteins | sample MB3enrmetagenome_FD_207602 | JGI IMG/M metagenome (GOLD analysis project Ga0326728, IMG submission 207602) | Lab enriched peat soil microbial communities from McLean, Ithaca, NY, United States - MB31MN | ecosystem: Environmental > Terrestrial > Soil > Wetlands > Peat | place: USA: New York... | reverse complement strand
GCCCGTGTTGGGTTTTGCCTTCCTGCTCTCGCTCCTGACCGGGATTGCTTTCGGCGTTGCGCCTGCCTGGATCACCTCTCGCTCGGATCCCAACGAGGCGCTGCGCGGGGCCGGCCGATCCACGCGCGAGCGAGGTTCGCTTGCCCGCAGATCTCTGGTGGTGGTGCAAGTCGCCCTTTCGGCGGTGTTGCTCATCGGGGCCGGCGTGCTTACCCAATCGCTTCGCAACCTCGAGAACCAGAAGTTCGGTTTCGAAACCCAGGGCCGTGAAATCGTCAGGCTGAATGCCAACCTCAATGGTTACAAGCCCGAGAAGCTGTACGGACTTTATCAGGAGATCGAGCGCCGTCTGACGCAAATCCCGGGCGTGGTCAGCGCCAGCTACTCCATTTACAGCCCCATGCGGGGTACCAACTGGTCTTTCGGCATTCATATCGAGGGCCACCCGCCGGACGAACAGATCGGCTCCTCGTTTGACCGCATCGGTCCGCATTATTTCGAAACCATCGGCACGCGTCTGGTGCGAGGCCGCACCATCGGAGATCAGGACAGGCCGAATTCGCCGCAGGTTGCGGTGGTGAACGAAGCGTTCGTGCGCAAGTTCCTCCGCAACGAGGACCCGATCGGCAAGCGGTTCGGCTTTGGCGACCCCCGCAACGCCGGTGACTTCGAGATCGTGGGTGTGGTGGAAGACGCGAAATACCAGGACGCCCGCGAGCCCGCCTACGAGACGTTCTTCTTGCCCTTCCTGCAAATGGCGAAAGATCCGAAGCTCGCGTTCATGATTGGCTCGCATTACATCGAGGACATCGAGTTGCGCGTCGCCAGTAAACGGCAAAACCTCGAGCCTGCGGTTCGCCACACGCTGGCCGACATTGATCCCAATCTGAACGTTCTCAACGTGATCACCCTCCAAGAGCAGCTCACTCGAAACTTCAACCAAGACCGCTTGATTGCTCGACTGACCGAACTTTTCGGGCTGCTGGCGCTGCTTCTCGCTTGCGTAGGGCTCTACGGCGTCACCGCCTACTCGGTGGCGCGCCGCACCGGTGAGATCGGTATCCGCATGGCGCTGGGAGCGAACCGCTCGAGCGTGGTGGGGCTGGTGTTGCGTGGAGTGCTCACACAACTGGGTGCCGGCCTTGCGGCCGGCGTGCCGCTGGCGCTCGCCGGCGGCCGCCTGCTCAGCAGCCAGCTCTTCGGCGTTAAGAGCCACGACCCGGAGATTGTAGCCACCGCCGTAATCGTGCTGGCAGCTTCCGCGCTCGTGGCTGGGCTTGTCCCCGCTCGCCGAGCGGCTTCCATCGAACCCATGCGGGCCTTGCGCATTCAGTGAGCGAGTGGCGCTTCACCTCCTTGAGTCATGGTCCTCTCTCTTGGAGTGTGTCTAACAATCCCTGCGTCATTGCGGTTCCGCCGCCCCGCTGTGCGGAAAGCCTATGGCCTTCCGGCTCGCACGCAACAAGGTGGGCCGAAAGCTTGCTCGACGGAAAGGCGAAGCCTTTCCCAGGAAAAAATACTCAGACGGACCTAAATGGAGAAACCCCACACCCTCTCCCCAAGGGAGAAGGCTTCTCACTCGGGGGAGGAAGAGGGCTATTCGATAAACGCGCTACTTCGACGCGCCGGAAGAGGGTGAAGCGGCAGCGGGCTTGACCTTCTCAATGGCGTCGCGCATGCCGATCTCCCATTTCTCCGTTGCGTCGTAGCCAACACCCTTGAGGCGTATCACACCGCCCGAATCCACAATCCAGTTCTGCGGAATTCCATTCACCTTGAGGGTTTCTCTCACGTAATTGTAAGCTGGAATCACGGTGACCGCGAGCTGATGCTCTTTGAGGAACGGTTCAATCACGCCGGGGTTTTCATCCATGTTCAAGGTGATGAACTGCACGTCGGTGCGATTCTTGTACTGGTCGATGAGTTTTTGTAAGCGAGGCAACTCCTCGCGACAGAACCCTCACCAGGACGCCCAGAAATTCAGGAACGTCGTCTTGCCCTTGAGCGAGGCCATGTTCCAGGTCTTGCCGCCCAAATCGGTGAGTTCGAAGGTCGCCAAAGGTTGATTGGCGTCCTCCCAGGTCAGCGTGGCTTGGTTCGACAGGGCGTCGGCGCGCCGCCCGTACCACAATTTCCAACCCTCGTCCGACCCGCCCAGGCTGGCCCAGAGCTGATGGGCGTTGTCGGCGAGCTCGTCCTTCATTCCGGTCTCGGGCTTCTGCTGGGCGTCCAGCCGCGTGAGCAGGGCATTTTCATAAAACGCCATGGCGTCGAGCTTGCGGCCGTGGAGCTCCGCCTCCCGTGCCATCAATCCCCAGTAGGTGGCAAGCTGGCCCGCGTAAGTCTTCTTGCGCTCCTGTTTGTCGCCGGCAAGCGACTTCAGTTCCTCAAGCCGCTCATCCATCTTCGCGAGCGAGAGTTGGGCCTTGTCCGGCTGCTTGAGTTGCAGATAGCCGTCGGTTTCATATCCCAGTCCCTGAAGGCGTGCGTAGGCCTGCCAAAACTTGTTGTCCTCGACGTTGTCCTTAGTAGCATAGGTATCGTAGTACGGCTCTTTGGACTCGAGTTCCCACTGCGCGAGCCCTTTTTGCGCCATCTCGACGATCCGTTCAGGCTCGAGATGTTTCTTGGAGAGCATCTCGGCCACGGAAAAGTAATAATCGGAGCTGGAGCCTTCTGGCCCGGCATTGCTCGCCATGACTTTGAGGGCCTCGTCCACGGCCTTCAGCACGTCCGCCGAGGACACATCTTCGAGGTGCTCCATAGCGTCCAAACGACTGAACCGGATATAGGTGGTATTGGGGCGGTCTTTGACCCACTGCGCCGTCTGCTGCAACAGATCGCTGTAATAGGCTCGTTTTTTGTCCGGAGGCGCGTCGTCACCCGGATAGTGGTGATCTTTCTCCCATTTTGACATGCCAGGCGTAGACCACGGAGTTGGAAAGCGCGCTTGCTGCTGATCCGCGACCAAGTCGGACTGCTTCTGCTCGTTCACCAGCTTGTAGCCCTCTTCGAGCGCCGAATACCACTGGCGCTTGTCTTCGAGCTTAAGCTGGCGGATGCGCTCGAGGTCCTGGGCCACCTGCTTGCGCAGCGGCTCATATTCCGACGGCGGGTGCAGCTTGAATTCGAGCGACCAGAGAGTTGTATAGGCGCCGACGGCGTCAGGGTCGGTGCGGTTCACAATCAAGGAACGAAGTTTGGCGGCATAGGCGCGCTGAAGGTCCTTGTCGTCAAGGCGGGTCAGCGACTCGTAACCCTCAAAGCTGGAAGGGCAGACCTCAAGGTAGGCCTTCAGGTGTGCCAGGCGTTGCTCCTTGTCCATGAACACGGGAGAGCTGTAAATGGACACAAGCTGGAGATGCGGGGGAGCGAAGCTCGGATCTTTCTTGAGGGCGTCATTCAGCAGTTTAATAGCCTCGGGCGATTGCCGCCCCACCAACGCCAGGGCATAGAGGTAGTCCACCTTGGCGTCGTCGGGATACTGCTCGTGGCGCGTCTTGAATTCGGCAATCACCTTCTCCTTGTCCGATCTGCCGGACATCGAGTTGATGTGAGCCTTCTCGACGAAGACGTCGCCGGGGTATTGGCGCAGCAGCGCCTGGATGGCGGCGGCGCGCTGTTCGTGATACTGCCAGTCGGTTTGTGCGGGGGTTTGCTCGGGCAAGCCATCGAGCGCCAGCTTAACGGCGGGCGCGGGACCACACACGGCTCCTGACTGCGCCCACCCCTGGCTCGGCGCGAAATCCGTAAGCAGTACAAGGAAACACAGCGGAATCACCCAGCGAATGGCGGGAAGGGCTTTCTGCGTTTTCATGCTAGCCTCCAACCTGCGGAGTTCCCAATTGTTCAGTGGCGCCTATTCTAACCCAATGACGCCACGAAACAAATTGGTCTTCGGCTTTCAGCCGTGGGCTACCTTCTGCCGCCACTCCGCAGCTCTCGAAGTCCTCACACCTCATGTTAACGCCTACGGGGCTTGCGCCCTGGGCTAATCTATGCCTCCCCTAACGGGGTCTGACTCAGGACACCGGTGCGCGGTCGAAGTACCCTCTTTTGACGCACCGGCCGCATGCCTGGTTAGCATTCACTTTTCTTCAACGGGGGGAGGGACGAGTTCTTTTGACTTCCGGCTTCTGGCTCTTGACCTCTGCCGCCGCCTTGCGGTTGTAGACATTCTCCCACGACCCAAGGGGAAAGCCTGCCGCGGCTGCGGAACTGGCGTTCGCGGTGATTTGAATGATGAGGTGCCGGGAATCGGCCGACAACTGCCACTTCTGTTCCATCTGAAGTGTAGCTTTGGGGACTTGGACAGTTGATTCGATCAGGAGTGTCGCGTATTTCACACTGGCCGTATCCCTGCTGGGCGCTCCACCCGCGGCCAGGTTTTTCGATTCAGTCCCGTCCAGATAATAAGTGCAGGTTCGAGTCTTCCCGCGCTCAATGAAAGTGGCGTGAAGTGTGCGTCCCTTCTGCACAACTCTCAGTTCAGCGGGGCTGAGTCTCCTGCCGTGACGCACTTCCGGCTCCGGCCAAGCCAGTACCCAGGCGCCGGAGAAGTTCGGTATCCGTTGCGCGGACGTGCCCAATGGCAAGAGAAGAAAAACTATCGCCGCGCTGATCGACAATCGCATATCGCTCCGGTAGGGTTACGCCCTCAACCCGCAAAGGACCCCTCACCCGTCACGGTCCGGCTGACGAGAGCGCCGGACCGCGCCCTCTCCCCAAGGGAGAGGGCGAACAACTTCTGTCTCCTGACTCCTGCCTTCTCAGCTTGCCCCGCGGCCCAGCAGGACTATGGGAACGGTCTTGAGCAGGATCTTGCAGTCCAGGGCCAGGGACCAGTGGTCTATATAATCGAGGTCGAGTTCCATCCAGCGGCGGAAGCTCAAGCGGCTGCGTCCTTCGAGCGCCCAAAGGCAAGTGAGACCCGGCAGCATGCGCAGGCGGCGGCGCTGCCAGCGCTCGTACTTATCCACTTCCTCCGGCAGCGGCGGCCGCGGACCTACAAATGACATATCTCCCTTGACGATGTTGAGCAACTGAGGAAGCTCATCGAGGCTGAATTTGCGCATTAAGCGCCCGATGGGCGTACAGCGCGGGTCGCGGCTGATTTTGAAAACCGGCCCATCCAGCTCATTCAGCGCTTCCAGTTCCTCGCGGCCTAGGTCGGCGTCCGGACGCATGGAACGGAATTTATAAAGGGTGAACTTTCTACCGCTCAGTCCGCAGCGCGTCTGCCGGAAAAGGACCGGACTTCCGGAGGTCAAGCGGATGAGCAGCGCCAGGAGGGCCATCAGCGGAGACAAGAGCACGAGCAGAATAAGCGCCAGGACGAAATCCAGCACGCGTTTTAAGAGCAGCAGGTATTCGTTCTCGGGCGTCGTGGCGAAGGTGAGCAGCGGCGTCTCGCCCAGATGCTCCAAATAGACCTTCGAAATCACGTGCGGGAAAAAGGTAAGAAGTACGCGGCTCTTCACGCCTTCCACTTCACATACGCGAAACGACTCTCCCAGCCTTTCGAGATCCTCTTTGGTAATGGCAAAAATCACCTCATCAATGACCTGCCGGCGGAGAAGCTCCGGAAGCTGGCTCAAACCGAAAATGGGGTACGAGGCGCGCAACGGAGACTGCTCGAGCATGCCAGGGAGAGAAGCGCCGGTGCAAACGAATCCCACGAGGAGCATGCCGTGGGTTTCATGTGCTTCGATGGTGCGCGCAATTTCGACTACCTCCGGCCCATCCCCAACCAGCAGGAAACTGCGCAGACCGGCCAGGCTGCGCCGCAAAGGCCCCGCAAAACGCCGCGCCACGAGCCGGAAAAACGTCGAAGCCACGAGGTCCGTCGCCGCGTACAAAACCAGCAGCAAGCGGCTGAGATATTCGAACTTAATTGCATAAGTCGCGGCGAAGAGCAGGACCACCGCTCCCAGCCCGACTTTCAGAGGGTCCGTGAAAGCCCGGCGCAACTCTTCTTCTTTGATGTCGCGGTAAACCCCGGCGAGCACGCCCACCAGGATCCAAATCCCGACTGAAAGAGGAACAACCCAGGGATAGTTGGAAACTGAATACAACGGCCGGGGAGTTATGAGATCAGAGCGGATCTCCCACGCCAACCAGAAACTGAGCAACGCCAGCAACATGTCGGCGCACAAGTAAAAGATGCCGATCACGCGATTATGGCGGGAAAACATTCCTCGGTCCCTCGTGTGGTAGGGGCGGTTCGCGAACCGCCCCTGCCACCTACTGTCTATAGTACCAGAATGGAGCTAGCCGCCGGGAGTCGAGAGCCTATTCCGCCACGCAGCTATCCGTAGATCCAGCCGGCGCTGTCGCGTTCATACGGATCAGATGCGTCTCGTCTTCATAGTAGAAGTCGGCGCCCGTTGTGCCCGCATTGGTGGGGTTGGCCAGGACCGTGTAGCCGTTGTACCGGCCGGTGCTGTCAAGCAGGGTAGGCGTGTAGGTAAACGTGTAGCCGCTCTTGGAGCCACTCGCCAGAAGGTCATCAATAAGCCCGGCCGCGGAAGCGGTTGCCACAGCGCCGGGGGGGACGGGACCCATCGCCGCGAGAGTAGTGGAATAGCCACCCCCATAGATCGCCGCATAAGTGACCTCGGAGGTCCCTATCACTCGCAGGCTTTCGATGGCTGACGCTTGGTTCGCCGCGATCTTACTCCTCACTAAACTTGGTATCGCTATGGCTGCAATTATTAAGATAATGGCTACCACAATGAGGAGTTCGATCAAGCTGAATGCTTCTTCACGGCCAGACATAGACTCTTTTTCCTTGCCGCCAGCTCTGAGAAAAACGAGCGGCTAACGGCACTTCACCCGCTACGCGCATTGCAGAGCACGTTTCATGCCGGGACGCAAAGGCATCGCGACCTTTTCGGATGTTGAAAAGGAAGGACTTAGATAACTTCTGGCCCGAAAAATTGCGCAACCGGGACACGCAATGTGTCCGTCATGGACAAAATTTGTCAATCTGGACAACTTCCGTTGGGCCTGCACAGGCTGCGGAAAAACCCGTTCGGCGGTATGTGGCGGCGGGTTTACCGCGCCATATGTTGTTTGTTTTCAATGTGCGCTGGCGGCGTAAAGCCACCGTTACGCCCGTTTTCCGCAGCCTGTGCAGCCACTCCCTTTACCACCGTAGCAGGCCAATCAGGACCGGCGTGCGCAAGCCCTACAGAACTCCAAGAGGTATCTCGACCTCACGGCCGCGCCGCTCGGCAGAGACGTAGGCGCTGTAAAGTGCCGCGATTGTATCCCTTGCCAACTGCCCTCCGCACAGCGGCTCACGGTTGGAAGCAAGGCATTGTGCGAAGTCTTCAAACTCGTGGTGGTACCCGTGCTGCCAGTCCTCGTCCGGAGCGGGATGGTTCCACCCTTGCTTTGTCCCGATCTTTTCCGCCACGTAAACATCCTTGAAAAGCTCTTCCTTGGGATTGTAAGTCTCAAGGGCATTGACGGGATTCAGGTTGCAGCGCGTGCGGTGATTATTGGCAAAAACCTCCAGCCAATTGTGAACCCCGCCCATCACGAGTTCGGAAGAGAAGACGTCAGCGACGGTGCCATCCTCGAAGGTAATGTGCATCTGGCCGTAATCCTCAATGTCCTCGTAATTGGTGCGCAGGAAGCCGGCGTCGCGAAAACTCTTCAGGCGCGTGATTTCGTGGGTGCGAGCGGAGACGGTTGCGGGACGAATGGGCTTGCGGTCGCGTGCCTCGCCTTCCACACGCTTCAGGTAGAGGGTCGCCGTGAGGGGGTGGCATCCCTTACCCACCAGCGCCCCGCCGCCGGAAAACTTCCAGATGCCATAGTAGGGTGAGTGGGAGCCGCTGTGGGACTCGTCGCCGATCACCCAGAGGATCTGGCCGCCGCTTTTCACCAGGATCTCACGCTCCTTCTGCACGGCGGGAGCATACACCCAATTCTCCGCGTAGCAGATGCGCTTTCCTGCTTGCCGCGCAGCATTCAGGATGCGATCGCAACTGGCCATCGCCTCCCGCAGCATCACCTCCTTGCTGAACGTGTTTCCTCGAAAGTCCGGCTTCCTCGGACCGTAATATCCTGTAAACGGCTTTTCGATTACCACGTGTTTGCCGCGCAGGAGAGCGCCGATCGCCAGCGGTTCGTGGGTCGAGCCCGGGGTGCAAAGATCAACGACATCCACCGCCTCGCACAGTTCTTCGAACGAGGCGAAGGCCTTCACCCCATGCTGGCGGGCAAACTCCTCCCGCGACTCAGGGGAGTGGGAAGTCACTCCCACGACCTGAACCGGGGTTCCGTAAACGCGCTGATATCCTTCCCAATGAAAACGGGCGGCAAAACGCGCCCCTGCGATGCCAATCCGAATTGGTTCTGACATGTAAACTCCTTCGTCCGCTTGACGCTGAGTAACCAAGGAGTATCATATCAAAAGGGGGAAGCTGATTTGGTGAAATTGCCGAGTGCTCCTCGCTCGCAGTGTCACGCCCGCCGAAAGAAGGAACTATGGCCGAAGAAAGACTAAAACTTGCAGTCTTTATCGACTTTGACAATATTCAGATTGGAGTCAAAGACACATTAGGAAAGGAATTCGACGTCTCCGTCGTGCTCGAAGCACTGAAAGAACGCGGGGAGGTGGTCAGCAAGACGGCGTATGGCGACTGGTCTCGCGCCGGTGATTACGGCCGCCAGTTGACGCAGCATGCCGTGCAGATGGTGCAACGCAGTGTAACCCCGCGCGGCGACAAGAACGGAGCGGACATCAACCTAGCTCTGGACGCCCTGGAAATGGCTTTTACCCGCGGTCACATCAACGCTTTCGCGATTGTGGGCGGCGATAGCGACTTCATTGCCCTGGTCGAGAAGCTGAAGCAGTACGATAAGCGCGTTTTCGTGGTGGGCGGGCGCCAATTTACAAGCGGAATTTTGCAGCGCAACTGTCACGAGTTCATTGCCTACGAGAATCTGCTCGAGGCGGGGACGGGAGGTGACGGTTCGCGCGCAGCACGCACGGCACGGAGCACTGGGCGGGTCACGAGTGAAATCAAGCCTCTTTCCAGCGCCGTTCCCAACATTCAGCGCGCGCTCAAGATCCTGGGGGAACGCGAAGTGGCCCCGCAGCTTGGCCTGCTCAAGAGCACCTTGCTCCAGTTGGACGCCACTTTCACGGAGCGGGATTATGGCGCGGGATCGTTCCTGGACTTCATTCGCAAATTGGAGAAAGAGAATCTTGTCCAGGCGCGCCGGACGGACCGTGGTTATCTGGTTGAAATGGTAGAAGGCGAAGGCGCGAAGGAACCCCCGGCAGAGGGCGTCGAACCCGCTGTCGAGATCGCTCCGGAGCCGGCGGCGCCGCTGGAAGCGGCTCCCCCGCCCCTCCCGGAAGCAACACCCGAACCGGGTCTCACCGCCGAAGAGACTTTGGCTTTACTGAAGCGAGCCCTTGCAACGCTCATGGAGAAGGCACCTTCCCGTCCTATTTATTTGCGCCAGGTGCGCCAGGCCATGCGCAGCGCGGATGCGCGTTTCGATGAGCGACAAGCCGGATTTCGCGGCCTGCTCGACCTTCTCCACCAGGCGCAACGCGAGGGATGGCTGCGGCTGCACCGGGACCGCAAAGGAATCTGGAGAATCTTCGCCACCACGGCGGAGGCCGCCCCCACGCCGGTGACGCCGGAAGCTATTCCAGAGGCGCCTGCCGAGACACTTGCGGAACCATTTACAGAGACGTTTCCCGAAGCGTTTCCCGAGCCGGCGGTTGCTCCCGAGGCTGAACCCGCCCCGCCGGAAACGGACGTTCTGTGGGAGGCCGTGGAGAGTCCGGACGAGACCATCGTGCTCGATCGGCCCGAGGCCGCACCGCCCGCCAGCGAACCGCCCGCCGAACCTGTGGAAGCGGTTCCCGAAAAGAAGCCGCGCAAAGCGCACGGCGCAAGACGCGCCGCGAAAAAAGCTCCGCGCAAGCCAGCTTCGCGACGTAAGCCGAAAGAGCCTAAGGAGGGCCCGACCTAGGGAAGAGGTTATAGCGAACGACCTGGAGGTTGAGATGCGAAAAATCATGGTGTTGTTAGTGTGCCTGGTGGTGAGTGAGGCAGCCCTGGCCGCGGAAGCAGGCCGGGAAGCCGAACGGCTGGCGAGGGCGGCAGAAGTGATCAACGAGGTCATGGGAACCCCGGAAAAGGGAATTCCTACCGACCTGCTCAACAAGGCCGTTTGCGTGGGCGTGATTCCATCGGAAAAGAAGGTCGCTCTCGGTGTGGGCGGCAGCTTCGGCCGGGGAGCCTTGGTCTGCCGTCAGGGGGGAACCGGCGCCTGGGGCGCGCCTTCGATGTTTACGGTGGGAGGCGCAAATTTCGGCTTCCAACTGGGAGGACAGGCCACCGACTTCGTTCTGGTGGTCATGAACGCCAAGGGAGCGGAAAAATTGTTGCAGAGCAAAGCAAAGCTCGGCGCAGACGCTTCTGTAGCGGGCGGCCCGGTGGGCCGAACTGCGGAAGGAGCCACCGACCTTCAGTTGCAGGCGGAGATCCTCACCTACTCGCGGTCGCGTGGGCTCTTCGCCGGCCTGTCGCTCGAAGGGCAGATCGTGAAACAGGACAACGAAGCCAACCAACGCCTCTACGGCCGCAAAGTGGCTGCGAAAGATATTCTCTTCAAGGATACCGTCACGCCCCCCGCCGCAGCCCACGCGCTGGACGCTGCGTTGACGAAGTACTCGCCTAAAGGCGGCGAAAAGATTTCGATGTAATGAGACCGGTGGCTAACTCATCTGCCCGGCGTAAATCTTCATAATGGTGTGCAGAAATCGGAGGGCCTGTTCCCTCGGGCGCTGGAAAGAGTTGCGGCCAATAATAGAACCGAAGCCGCCTCCGTCGCGGATGGCTCGAGCTTCGTCGTAGATCGCTTCGTCGTTATCCTTCTTCGCCCCACCGGAGAAGATCACGATCCGGTGCCCATCAAAGGCGCTCTGCACAACGTGGCGGACGCGCTCGGCCAGCGTCCCGATGGGGATGCCCACCTTTTCGTAAACCTTCTTTGCTTCCGGCTGTTCCAGGTGCGCGCTGGGCAATTTTACTTTGATGATATGAGCGCCCAACTGCGCCGCAATCTGCGCCGCGTAAGCGGACACGTCGATGGCGGTCTCGCCTTCCTTGCTCAAACTCGAACCGCGCGGATACGACCAAACCACCACCGCCAGCCCGTTGGCCTTGGCCTCCGCTGCGGCTTTGCGGAGTTGCTGGTACATGGTTTGTGCGGCCGCCGAGCCCGGGTAAATTGTGAACCCGATGGCCACGCAGCCCAGCCGCAGGGCATCCTTAACGCTTGCGGTCACGGAAGGCAGCGGATCCTTCTCGTCGTGCAGCAGGTCGTGGTTGTTCATTTTCAAAATCAGCGGGATTTCACCCGCGTGCCGGTTCGCGGCAGCTTCGATGAATCCCAGCGGGGCGGCATAAGCATTGCAACCCGCCGCGAGGGCCAACTCGAAGTGATAATTAGGATCGTAACCTGGAGGGTTCGCCGCGAAGCTCCGAGCCGGACCGTGTTCGAAGCCCTGGTCAACCGGTAGAATCACGAACTTGCCGGTTCCTGCCAGCCGACCGGAGTTCAGCAGGCGCGCGATATTCGTCCTGGTCCCCGGATTGTCACTCTCGTACCAATTTAGGATTTCCTTCACCCGCGCGGTGTTTCCAACTTGCTCGGGAGCCCTAACCGTACTTTCCGCAACAGCCATGACAAGACCTCCTGCCGAATATCAGACATTTAGTTGCTCTCTCAGCTTACATGCCCCACGCGCGCCAGGCAAGCGGATTGTTCCCTGCCCGAATCCACCGACCTGGGGATGCCCGCGAGTGCGGCTGTCGTGGGTTGACTGTCATTCCAAGTGATCATTGGTCTTCGACCCACCCCAAGGAATGAAAATCACAGGCGTCGTCACCCCCGCGAAGGCGGGGGTCCATTGTTGGTCCGGAACAGAGTGGATTCCCGCTTTCGCGGGAATGACGTTTTTTCGAGAGAGCGAAGCGAGGAATCTCGCCCTGATTCCTTGTTCCACGGACCAGAGCGAGATTCCTCGCTTCGCTCCGAATGACATAGAAAAGTGCGGAATGACAGTTAAGCGTTTGGCGTGGAAGGATTATAATGGACGCTCGTTTCAGATACGCACGGGAGGAGGCAGCATGGTGGAAGAGATTAACCGCAGGGAATTCTTAAAGACCAGCGCGCGAACCGGGGCAGGAATGGCCGCGCTGAGTGGCATTACTTTCCTGGCCCATCCGGAGCGCATTTTCGGCGCGAATGACCGTGTGCGCATTGCGGTGGTTGGCCTGCACGGGCAAGGCTGGTCGCACGTCGAAGAGTACTGCCACATGAAGGACGTGGAACTCGCCGCCTTCTGCGACGTGGACGAGACCGTCCTGGACCAGCGGCTGACGGAAGTCGAGAAGATGGGCGTCAAGCGGCCGGCGCGGTTCATCGATCTGCGCAAGCTGCTGGAGGACAAATCCATTGACGCCATCTCCATCGCCACGCCCAACCACTGGCATTCTCTGCAAGCCATCTGGGGCTGCCAGGCGGGCAAAGACGTTTACGTCGAAAAGCCTCTCTCCCACAACTGGTGGGAAGGCCGCCAACTACTGCGCGCCGTTCAGAAGTACGACCGGATTGTGCAGCACGGCACGAACAGCCGCTCCGGCAAGGCGATCATCGAAGGAATGCAGAAGATGCGCGAGGGTTTAATTGGAGACGTCTACCTCTCGCGCGGGCTTTGCTACAAGTGGCGGAACACCATCGGACACGCCGAAGAGGAACCCGTGCCCTCGGGCGTCCACTACGACCTCTGGACAGGCCCAGCCCCCATGAAGCCTTTCACCAAGAACCGGTTCCATTACAACTGGCATTGGATTTGGGATACAGGGAACGGAGACATCGGCAATCAGGGCATCCACGAACTCGACGTGGCGCGCTGGGGCCTGGGAGTTAAGCTTCCGAACAAGGTTTCAGCCATCGGCGGGCACTTCATGTTCGAAGACGACCAGCAGACGCCCAACACGCTCAACGTCGCCTGGGAGTTCGACATGCCCGACGGCAAGCGGCGCATGATGGAGTTCGAAGTCCGCCATTGGATTTCAAATCACGAGGCCGAAATCGGCTCGCCGGCTTTTGGCGGCGGCGATGTGCCTGCGGCGCTAGGCAACGCCGCCGAAACGCGCTCCAGGCGCAAGGGACCGCAGAACACCATCGGCAACATCTTCTACGGGTCGAAGGGCTACGTGGCGATGAATGGATACGATTCCTACAAGTCTTGGCTGGGCGAGGAACAGGAACCCGGGCCTCACGCCGAGGCGGGCGGCAACAATTGGAGGAACTTCATCGACTGCGTCAAGAGCCGCAACGAGGAAGAACTGAACGCGCCCGTCGAGGAGGGCTACCTTTCCACTACGCTGCTACACTTGGCCAACGCTTCCTACCGCGTCGGCCGCACCCTGAACTTCGATCCTGAGAAGCAGGAGGTGATCGGCGACGAGGAGGCTGCCCGAATCCTGCGCGACGGCGACCGCGGCTACCGTGACCCCTACGTGGTGCCCGAAGAAGTTTAGCAGGATGCTGAAGAACCATTGTGAATCCGTCAGTTGACGGATCATCCCGAGCTTTCCGCTGTCATTCCGAGCGCAGCGAGGAATCTCGCCCTGCGTATGGAGGATGGATTCAGAGCGAGATTCCTCGCTACGCTCGGAATGACACAATCCATTCATCGCTACTTCACTTTCGTCGCGGTCACTTCAATTTCATATCGTCGATTGCTGTCGACATCATCCAGGCTGGTGACGAGTGTGGGCTTGCCGAACGCCACAACCGTCTGAACGTCGGTTTCGTCCGAATGAAGCACGGGGCTGGAGATCGAGGCTGACGCTGGCTGCGGCGCAACACTGGAAAAATGGACAACGATATCGAGTGCGACGCCAATCTCCTGTTGACGGGGACGGCAATCGATGTTCATGCCGACGCCATGGTACTGCCATTGCGGACTCCCATTCACAGTCGTCCCAGTCGGGTATGGCACGTTGTTTTCGATTCGAATCTTCCCGGTGTCGCCTTCTCTTGCCATCATCATGTAATTCCGCGAATTCAAGCGCTTGCCATTCTCGAGTTCTCGAATGTTAAACTCGAGGCGGTAAGCCGCAACGGGTTTCTGCTCTTTATTCGTAGTCTCCTTGACATTTTCCTGCTGAGCAGATCCCGCGTTCGGAATCAGCAGCAAGCAGAAAGCCACTAACATAATTGCCCATCGTATTGATGTAACTTTTCTCATCACCTTCTCCTCACTTTCCTTGTCCGGATTCAGAGTCATCAAGCGGCTCGATCTCCAAAGGGGCCACCTTGATATTCGATATCTCGGCCGCCCCCTCTGCTTTGTTGGTTTCCGCAAGCAAATCGGGCTTGGTTGTATTGGCGAAGTACGTTAGCAAGAGCTTCTCCTGCTCCGTCGGCGGCATGGGAGTGGGAAACTGCTCCGGACGCTTAGTAGCGCGGACCACCGGTTTTGGGGTCCGCGGTTTTTCCCTGTGCCCTTGGACAAGCCGCGGACTCCGAATGCGGGAGTCCGCGCTACCCGGATTCGGCACCGGCTTCACAGCCTGAGGCGGCACTGAGGCTCTGGTCACGCGCTGTCCGCTTGGAGCATGAGCGGAATGCAACACCAGAACGATTGCAGCTAAGATTCCCGCGCAAGCCGCCAAGGCCCACACCAGCCGGCGGCGCCGTGCCGCGCCTTGTCGCCTCCGCACGCCTGCCAGGACTCGCGTCTCGAGCCCGGCGCGCGGCCCTTCGCCGCCATATCGCTTGAGCGCGGCGTCGAGCAACTCATCCACGAATTGGTCCGGCTTGTCATCGTGCATGTCTTGTCTCCAACACGGCCGCGAGCTTCTGGCGCAGGATTTCCCGAGCCCGGAACAAGCGATTGCGGACAGCGCCCTCCTGGATCCCCAGCATCTGGGCGATTTCCGCCGAGGTGAGTTCCTCCGTCGTGGAAAGTGTCAACGCCTCGCGCAGCTCGCTCGGAAGTGAACCGACCAGTCGCTCGACCAGCGACATCATCTCGCGGCTGGCGGCGATTTCATCCGCTCCGGCGCCATCCGCGCGCAGCTTGCTTACCGCCTCCGCCGAGTCCTCGAGGGCGACGCCGGCCGGCGACCTTTTTCGGTCCAGCGCCGCGCGCCACGCCACCTTCGCCAGCCAGGCTCGGCGGTCGCGGATTTCCGCCCAGTGTCTGCGCTGCCGCAGGAAACGCAGGAAGGTCTCTTGTGCCACGTCCTCAGCGTCGTGATGATTCCGCAACACCGAGTAGGCGACTTTGTAGACGAGCCGCCCGTCCTCCCGAACCGCGTCTTCGAGTTCGTCTCGTCCGCCTTCGGTTGTCGCAACGGACTCGCTCAAAATCACCTGCCCGGCTTCGACCATCGCGGCCCTCATAGGGAAAGACGAACGAGCCCACAAAAGCGTTCAAATAAATTCGTGGTTGCAGCCCCTTCGGGGCCAACAGCGCTGGTTGCGCTGCCGCCGTTGTCCAGCAGGAGGGGAGGCGTGAAAAAACAACCGCCTGTCATCCTGAGCCCAGCGAAGGATCTCCGCAGTTTCGGTTTGCCCGACGGCTTACGAACAACTGCAGAGATCCTTCGCTACGCTCAGGATGACGCATGCCGGATTACTTTATACCTTCAGGTGTGTGTAACGATCATCCCTACAGGCAATAATGTTCACTCGCTCCGTCGCCGGGCTTTCGCGAGCGACTCGGAGTCTCGATAGGCCTTCAGAATCCCATCCAGAGACACCACGCCCTCGAGTTTCGTCAGGTCGGCGCGATTCACGACAGGTATGTAGGGCGCGTCGCCGATGCGGCTCAGCGCGACATCCAGGGCGTGGTCAGGATGGACGTGGGGAAGTGGTGGGCCCCGCAGCACGCTTCCAACCGAGACGTCGGAGTCCCACGCGAGCACAGCGTCCCGCAGCATATCCTTGGTTACGTCGTACCATTTTCCTCTTCCGTTGTCGACAAAGAAGAAGTCTCCCGAGACGCCTTCCAGACGATTGAGGGCATCGGTCACCGACTCCTGGCTGCTCAGGATCGGCTCGTGGAACGGCCGCATGGCATCCTCGACCAGCAAAGCTTGCTCTTCGCGCCGTTCCTCCATGGAAGGAAGGTCGACGTTGTCCTGCCTGGAAAGAAGATCAAAAAGGGGCAGGTGCTGATAGCGTCTCGAAATCAGGTAGGCAATCGTATTGGAGATCATTACCGGAAGGATGATCGAGTAGTTTCCGCTGACCTCGAGCACCATGAACACCGAGGTCATGGGGGCGCGCAGAAAGCCGGCGAACAGGGTGCCAATCCCCACCAGCGCGTAAGCGCCCACGGAGCCCGTGAACCAGGGAAAGAAGTGGCGCTCGATACCGCCCACCCCGGCCCCGAGCATGGCTCCGATGAAAAGCGTGGGAGCAAACATGCCGCCCGGCGTGCCGCTCACGAAGGACAAAGTCGTGGCAATAATCTTGAACACTCCCAAAACCAGCATCAAGCGCCAGGCATATTGGTCGTGCATGGCCTGGTCGATGGATTGATAACCCGCGCCCATGACCTGCGGGAGCCAAAGCCCGATCACGCCAATCGCCAGGCCGGCGAGAGCCGGTTGAACGTAGTGCGTCCAATGGGGGAGAGCCTTGAGCCGCGGACGGAGATACGCCACGAGCTTCACGAAAACCAGCGAAGCAATCCCGCCGATCACCCCCAGCGCGGCATAAGCCAGCAACTCCGCAGGATGGACGAGATGGTAAACGGGTATGCCGAACAGGGCTTGGTCGCCCAGAAACCATCGCGCCACGACAACGCTCGAGACGGCGGAGAGAACGATGGCCCCCAGCACGCCCGCAGTCCACTGCCCGATGACCTCCTCAATCACGAACAGCACTGCCGAGATCGGAGCATTGAACGCTGCCGCCAGACCTGCCGCCGCTCCCACGGGAGCGATCAATCGCACTTTGTCCCGCGAAAAACGCATCCGCCGGCCCAGGGCGGATGCAATGCCCGCGCCCATTTGCAGAGAAGGGTCTTCGGGACCCAGGGACTGTCCGCTGCCGATGGCCAGCGCGCAGGTCACAAACTTTCCGATGACCGTCCTGAACGGAACGAATCCATCGTAAATGTAGACGGCGGCTTTAGTTTGGTTCACCCCGCTGCCGCGAGCGCGCGGGAAAACTCTCATCACCAACAGAGCCACGATCAGCCCCACCGCAGTGGGGGCCAGGAGGGCTCGCAGCGGCGCAATGGCCAAGCCCGACCCGAAGAGAATCAGGTGCGTGTACTCGATGGTAATGCGGAACAAAACCACCGCCAGCCCTGAGAAAAGACCGATGATCACAGCCAGGAGGAGGAAAACCTGCTGCTCGCCCAGAGTCAGCCCACCGCTCCCGAGCTGAAGTCGTCTTCGAATCCCTGCCAGAATCCCGGCCCGGCGAGGAGGCACACTCCACTGGGTGGGCACAGCGGCCTGCGGAGTGGAGAGGCTGCTCACTCGTTCGCTCCTTCCTGGATGCGAGACAGGAGCAGCAGCGCAAGGTCGAGACCCTGCGGTTCCCCGCAAGCGCGCTCCGTCACCTGCTCAATCTGGAAAGCCATGTCCGTCGCCTTCAGCAACAAATCAGAATCGCGAGCCAGGTTGCGCGCGGTCACTTTCGGCTGAAGAGCCGTGGCTTGCGTGTGCAACTGCTGGAGATCGGACTGCTGCGCGCCATTATCGAATGATACGCCGCGCACCGCGGCGCACTGGCTCAGCCTTGCCATGCCCTGGTTGAACGCCGCAAGCGCCCGCGTGGCGCGCTCCTGGCCCCTCAGGCGAGGCGCCAGCGGATCGCCCTGCTGAATCAGAGTGGCTGTCTCGAGGAACTGTTGGGACTGCGGCGATAGAGCACCCAAGCGCTTCGCGCGGGAAAGATAGCGCCGGGCGGCCTGGTAGTCGCGCATCTCGAAGCTCGCCTCGCCGGCCCCTTCGAGCGCCGGCAGATAATCGGCATCAAGCCGCAGGGCCTGGCGAAATAAAGGCGAGGCATGTTCGTACTCTCCCGTTTGCATCAGGAGCGATCCGACCCGAGTCTTGATCGCCGGATCGTTTGGCAGGCCGGCCGTGAGGGCAATCAGTTCGGCTTGCGCCTGAGCTTTTTGCCCAACCTTGATAAGAAACTCCGCCAGGTCCAATCCGGCGATGCGGCGATGTTCGGCGGGGTTTTCATCCCACTGCCCGTAAAGGGCGTGGTGGTAATACTGAGTGGCCTCCTGTACCGAGCCCGACCGAGCGGCCAATTGCGCCAACTCCAGGTTAACCGTGCCGTTGCCTGGCTCTCTTTCCCACAAGCCCAGCAGGTAGGCACGCGCCTCGTGGAGATGGCCGGCCACGGTCAGTGCGTGCGCCAACTGAAATTCAATCAGTGGGTTGTTATGCGAGTAGACCAACGCGGTCCGGAAATCCTCGATGGCCGCTTCCGCACGGCCCGCCGCGAGGTCCCGCTCACCCGAGGCGTACCACTGTTGGGCTAAGGAATGTTCCTTGGCGTGATAGGCGGTCACTGAAAAAGTCGTGGCGATAAAGAGGATGAACAGAGCGGCGAGACTCGCGAGCAGAAGTTCGTTACGCGACAGCGACCAGAGGAGCCTCTGGTCGTCGCCGCAGGCAGGGCACTTCCGTTCTCCCCACGGTATCATCTGGCCGCATTGTTGGCACCTTCGCTCGGCTTCCATTAATTCCCTGTTCCAACCTGGCTCTCGGCTTCAAAAGCAGATCGGTTTCATGTCGACATAGCCTTCTGATGCCTTATCAGGCTGCCGAAAAGCCCGCTCCCTGGTCACTCCGAGCGGAGCGAGGAATCTCGCTCTGGTTTGTCTTCAAGGCACTGCGAGATTCCTCGTCGCCTGCGGCTCCTCGGAATGACAGGCGAAGGGGACTTTTCCGCAGCCTGTTATGGCAAGGTGAACTCGCTGCCGCAGCACCCCGCCGGCCCACCACTCGGCTTACCAAGTCCCCTGCTTAGAATATATAACAAGATAGCGTCGCTGCGTCACTTGAGTGTGCTCCCGGGTAACACTGCGGCCGGGCTTTTCCTTGTGTTAAACTACCTGCTCGGAATTTAGACGAAACGTTTTGCTCGTCACTCGTCACTGCCCTTATGCATCGCAGCTTCGGATTGACAGGTGGGATCGCCTCCGGGAAAAGCACGGTGGCGCGCATCCTGGAGGAGTTGGGAGCCAAAGTGATCGACGCTGATCGTGTGGGTCACGAGCTGCTCCGGCCGTCCAGCCCCGTCCACCGGCAAGTCGTCGCGCGCTGTGGGCAGGAGATCCTGAGACCGGACGGCGAGATCGACCGTGGACGCTTGGGCTCGATTGTCTTTGCTGACCCCGAAAAACTCCGCGAACTTTCCGCGATCGTGCACCCCAGCCTGATCGCGCGCGTCGATGAACTCGCCTCAGAGTTGCACGCCCGTCACCGCGAAGCAGTGATCCTCGTGGACGCCGCGGTAATCTATGAGGCCGGCGTCGCGGACCGCTTTGCGAAGATCCTGGTGGCTTGGTGCCAGCCTGAGCAGCAAATCGAACGGCTGATAGCGAAGACCGGTCTTTCGCGTGAAGACGCCCTCAGGCGAGTGGCATCCCAGATTGCCTCCGAAGAGAAGCGCCGCCGCGCCGATTATGTGATTGATTGCTCAGGAAGCCTCGCGGAGACGCGAGCCCAGGCGGAGGCGCTGTACCCCGAGCTTAAGCGCCTGGCGGAACTCGAAAGCCGAAATTCGAAAGCCGAAAATCGAAAACCGAAATTCGAAAACCGAAAATCGAAGTCCGAAATTCAAAAGTGACGGTCGGGTTCAGGTTTTCTTTTCCGATTTTCGAATTTCGATTTTCGAATTTCGTTTTTGCGATTTGGATCCCCGCGCTGCCCACTCCTCGCCTTGCCGCCGCAGGTCATCGAGAGCGGCCTGCACCTGTTGAAGCTTGGAGGCCTGCTCGTCCTCGCCGGCCTGCGGCGCAACCACGATGGGCGGCGCGATAAACACCGCCGCTTGCGAAAAGGGATAAGGAAACTGCGTCAGGTCCCAGGTGCGGGGAAAAATGTAGGCTCGACGCAAGGCGACATGAAAGCAAACGATGGCGGCCCCGGTGGCCTTGGAAAGCATCACCGAGCCGCGTTTGGCAACGTAGCGCGGCCCGCGCGGGCCGTCGATGGTGAAAGCCGCATCGCGCCCATTCGCCAGGCACTCAATCATCTCCGTCAGGGCCTGCGACGCTCCACGGGTGCTGGAGCCTCGCGCCGCCCCGTAGCCGTGCATCTGGATGATCCTGGCGATGTACTCGCCGTCGAAATTCCGGCTGGTCATCACCACGATTCCGCGTTTTCTCCAGAACCAGCAGGCGGAAAAAATCTCGCGATGCCAGAAGGTGTAAATGAGCCCTTTGCCCATCTTTGTGGCGGCTTCCCAGTCTTCCCAACCGTGAACTTCCCATCTCAGGCTGCGCCCGATCAGCAGCACAGCAAGATAACCGACCCAACTGGCCAAGAGAATTTGAACGCGCTGCCAGAAACCAAAGGCTTGCGGGTTCTTGCGCAGGCGAGCTTCACGCTTGGGCGAGGGACCGGCCTCGCTTTTGACGCCGGTCACAGGAGTTTTGAGAGGTGGATCGGACATAGCGCCGAAGGAGCCGTTCTACTGCTTCGTTCCATCAATGAGGGATGTTGTTGATGGTCCTCGGAAGGGCGGGGCTTTAGCCCCGCCGCCTCCAGGCGGACGGTCGAAGGGCCTTTAGGCCCTGAAGCCAATATCGCTTCAGGGGCTAAAGCCCCAAATCTTGCGCCTACCCTGCGGCGGGGCTAAAGCCCCGCCCTTCCAGTCGCGACGAATGGTATCCCGTAGTAATGCAACTCAGCACTCGTCGGATTGAATTTGCCACACCGAGGTGTCAATGAGGACGGGCGTTGCGGCCGTTCGGCGGAATGGCTTCTGAGCGCGGCTACTGCCCACCGCCGCCTTGCGGCATGTCCGCCATCTCTTCCTTCAGAATTTGCGCAACGGAGGGCTCCGAGCTGAAATCCTTCCGAATCTGATCGTAAAGCTGCCGCGCTCGCGCCGGCTGGGAGTTCTTCAAAGAGCCCGCCAACGCCAACAGCGCGCTCGCCCTGGGCACGGTCAAAGTGGGATGATCGGCGAGGTTCTGATAGATTCTGTCAGCTTCCTGCGTCTTGCCGGCCTTGAGGAACTCGTCCGCCAAAGCCAACTGAGCCAGTGAAGCAACTTCACGCTCCCCATCCCGGCTGGCCTCTTGCAGGGTGTTAATGGCCGCGGCGGAGTTTCCAAGGAAAGATTCGCAGAGTCCCGCGTGGTAAAGCGCAATGCCCACGGCCTTCGGCCGGGGGAACAGGCGGTACTTGGCCGCGATGGCGTTGAATTTTAACAGCGCCGCCTTGTACCTGTCAGCGGCGGTCGGATAGCTTTCCGTACCGGGGGGGATGCTGCCCGGCGCGAAGGTCCCCACATAGGCCTGGAAAGTCCTCAGGGCGGACGCAAGATCGAGATTGGCATTGGCCTCCTGCTGGCTGAGGTAGTACTTCACGCCGACCGCCGAGCCCACCACCACAATCGCCAGGACGGCAACCGTCACGATTTCCTTCAGATGTGCCGCCACAAATTGCTCGAGTTGGTCCAGCGATTCCTTGAATTCGTCCTGCTTCAATTCGTGGCGGGTTAAACGGTCCATAACAGATTCTCCTCAATCGAGCCAATTCAACTCATCTTAACAACCTCGCGGGGAGGCGTCAATGCTCCACGCACTCCAAGATTGGAAGGCGAAGGGGTTTCGTTTATAATGACCTAACGGTCGCTTACAGCCGCTGCCAGTAGCCGCAGGGTGAAGACGGGTGGCATAAATCCCGGGCTTGCGGGCTGGTCTGCCGGGCGTCTGGAAGCGCCGAAATCGAAGCGGATGGTGAAGCGTGGCTGATCTTCCGACACTCGCCGGTACGGAAAAAGGCTTTGTCTACAGCATCATGGATATCATGAGCTTTCTTCCCCACCGATATCCATTCCTACTGGTTGACCGGATTGTGGAGATCGAGGGTGACAAGCGCATTGTAGGGCTCAAGAACGTGACCATCAACGAGCCCTTTTTTCAAGGACATTTCCCCGGCGCGCCGGTCATGCCTGGGGTGTTGATCATCGAGTGCATGGCACAAGTGGCAGGGGTGATGATCTACCGCGACATGCCGGATAAGGACAAGAAATTGATCTATTTCACCGGCATTGAGAACGCCAAGTTCCGCCGTCCCGTACTGCCGGGCGACCAACTCCGGGTGGAAATGCAGTTGCTTAACCGGCGCAACAATTTTGGCAAAATGAACGGTCAAGCGACCGTGGAAGGGAAGTTGGCGGCGGAAGCGACGGTTGCATTTGCCATCTCGGACCGCCCCGGTCAAGCCGGCCAGACAAGTCAAGGTTTACTCGGCCAACTACGTCAATGAAGGCCCATCCCACAGCAATCATCCATCCCAACGCCAAACTTGCCAGCAGCGTGACGGTGGGGCCCTATTCCCTGATCGGGGAAAACGTCGAAATGGGAGAAGACTGCGAGGTCATGTCGCATTGTGTGCTGGAAGGAAACACACGATTCGGCAAAGGCAACCGGATTTTCCCCTATGCCGCGATCGGGCTTCCTCCTCAAGATTTGAAGTACCACGGCGAGCAGACCCTGGTGGAGATCGGCGACGACAACGCCCTTCGCGAATTCATCACCATTCACCGCGCCACGGCGGCGGGAGACGGGGTCACGCGCATCGGCAGCCATAACCTCTTGATGGCCTACGTCCACATCGCGCACAATTGCCACTTGGGAAGCCACATTATTATGGCCAACGGCGCTTCGCTGGCCGGCCACGTCGACATTCAGGATCACGCCACGGTGGGCGCATTTTGCGGTATCCACCAGTTCTGCCGCATCGGCGCTTACTGTTTCCTGGGAAGTTACAGCGTTGTAAACCAGGACATCCTCCCTTACTCGAAGACTTCCGCCCCCCGCCCGCTGAACGTTCTTGGCGCCAACCGCTTGGGGCTCGAGCGGCGCGGCTTGAGCGCCGATGACCTAAAGGATCTGGAGCGAGCCTTCCGCCTGCTGAGCAGGTCCAAGCTTAATACCACGCAGGCTCTGGAGGCGATCGATGCCGCCGGCTTCAAGTCCGACCACGTCCGCGCCTTGGTGGAATTCATTCGGACCTCTGAGCGCGGCGTGGCCAAGTAATCGAAAATCGAAACTCGAAATGCGAAAATCGACAGCCGAAACTCGAGAGTTTTAGTTGAGTTCCATACCGGTCACCGTTTTCCAATTTCGATTTTCGAATTTCGGATTTCGAGTTTCGAGTTTCGCACATGAGTGATCGGTACGCCATTATCGCGGGTAACGGCCACTTCCCCTTCCTGGTGCTGGAAGCGGCGCGGGACCAGGGCATTGACCCGCTGGTCGTGGGAATCAAAGAGGAAGCGTCGCCGGAGCTTGCCTCCGTGGCGAGCGCCATCCACTGGCTGAGCCTGGGTGAAGTCTCGAAGCTTCTGGATTTGCTGGTCGCTGAGCGCGTCAGCAAACTGGTCCTGGCCGGCCAGGTGAAGCACGCACAACTCTTCAGTTCCATCAAAGCGGACGGGCTGGTGAGCCGCGTCCTCAAAAGCCTGCCGCGCAAGAATACGGATTCCCTGATTGGAATATTCGTGCGGATGGTCGAAAGCCGCGGTGTCAAGGTGGTGGATTCGACGTTATTCCTGAAGCCCCTGCTTCCGGATGCCGGCCCGCTCACGCGCCGCGCGCCGGATACGGAGGAAGTATCTGACATCGAGTATGGCCGGGAGATTGCCAAGAAGATTGCCGGCCTCGATATTGGCCAGACGATCGTGGTGTCCGGCCGGGCTTGCGTGGCCGTAGAGGCAATGGAAGGGACCGACGCGGTTATCGAGCGGGCAGCCGGGCTCAGTAACGGACGGGCGCTCGTAGTCGTCAAAGTAAGTAAGCCCTGCCAGGACATGCGCTTTGATGTCCCCGTCGTGGGGCTGAAAACGATCCAGGTGATGCGGCGTTCAAACGCCCGCGTGCTGGCCGTAGACGCGGGCAAGACCCTGCTGTTTGAACGGTCGGCCTTGATCAGAGAAGCCGACGAGGCTGGCATCGCGATTGTGGGTATGAAAGACTGAGCAAAACCGAAAATCGAAATTCGGAAATCGAAATTCGGAAGAGGAATTGAGAGGCCGTTTCGAGAGTTAAAATGTGGTCTGGTGATCTGGTTTCCGGCCGTCGGTTCCATTGAATTGGTTTTCAAGTTTCGATTTTCGAGTTTCGAATTTCGAGTTTCGAGTTTCGATTTTCGAATGTGGGGAACGAGTTGAGCAACAGAGTTGCCGTAGCCGTGATCGGAGTCGGTGAGCACGGCAAGAAGCATGCCCGCGCATTGAGACAGCTCCCCGGAGCGGACCTCGTAGGCGTCTACGACCTGCGGGCGGAAAAAGCCAGGGAAATGGCGGCGGAGCTTGGGGTTCGAGCGTTCGCGAACCTGGACGAGGTATGGAAGGCGGTGCGCGCCGTAAGCGTGGTTATTCCCACCACCCGCCACGCCGAAGTGGCGCGCGAGGCTTTCGCCCACGACGTGGACGTGCTCCTCGAGAAGCCGATTACGCGTACCGTGGAGGAAGCGGAAGAAGTGATGGCTCTAGCCAAAAGCCGGGGCCGCATCTTGCAGGTCGGACACCTCGAGCGGTTCAATCCCGGGGTAGTGGCCGCCAAAGGCATCACCCAGCGGCCGCTGTTTTTTGAAATTCACCGCATGTGCGCGTTCAGCCCGCGCAGCCTGGATGTTGACGTGGTTTTCGACCTGATGATCCACGACCTCGATCTGGTGCTGTGGATGCTCGATTCCGAAGCCTGCGATGTCCGCGCGGTAGGGCTGCCGGTGCTTTCCGACAAAGTCGATATTGCCAATGCCCGGGTGGAGTTCGAGTGCGGCACGGTAGCGAACCTCACTGCCAGCCGCGCCAGTACGGAGCCGATACGCAAGTTCCGTTACTTCCAGCCCTACGACTATATTTCCATTGATTTTACGCGGCGCGATGCAACGCTCTTGCGGGTGGATAACAGCGGCCCTTCGCCCCACATCACTTTTCAAAAACTCGAGACCAAGCCCGCGGACCCATTGCAGTCGGAACTCGACGCTTTTCTCGAATCGGTCCGGACACGCTCCGCCCCGCTGGTGGGCGGGTTGGAGGGCCGGCGGGCCCTCGCTTTAGCCGAACGGGTCATGAATTGCATCGAAGAACATGCGGGGAAAGTGAACGTGCGCCTGGCCCGGCCGGCCGGCCAAAGCGGGGAGATGTAGTCGGACCAAGTCGTCCGCAGTCCGTTGTCCGTGGTTTGACTCGTTGACTGAAGGCCGCTGCGATAAAGGATGCGAGCTCCTGGAGAGCTATCTGATTGCGGGCCAGACTTGATTTTCGAATTTCGATTTTCGGTTTTCTAGATTCCAGTTTCGATTCTGTTTTATGCCAGTTGCCGATACCAAGGCCGAGAAGACCGTCGCCGAATCCGTGCCGGCCGCGAGCCCCTCTGCGCCCGAGCCTGAGTTCCACGTTACCTTCGTGGATACCGCGCTGCCCCCGGTCTCGCTTTTCAGACAAATTCGGGAGAGGCTGCGGGAACCGAAGAACGCGGTTCCGAAGGTATTCCCATCCAGCAAGGGTTCTCCCGTATCCGGGGCTGAATTCCACGCCACCTTCGTGGATACCACCCTTCCACCGATCTCGCTTTTTCGACAGATTCGCCAGAGGCT
>Ga0326728_10008312_pt1 | contig 25880 bp, 26 predicted proteins | sample MB3enrmetagenome_FD_207602 | JGI IMG/M metagenome (GOLD analysis project Ga0326728, IMG submission 207602) | Lab enriched peat soil microbial communities from McLean, Ithaca, NY, United States - MB31MN | ecosystem: Environmental > Terrestrial > Soil > Wetlands > Peat | place: USA: New York... | reverse complement strand
ACTGCCGCCTCCGCCTGCCCCGTTCCGCTTAAGGTTACCGTGTAGGAACCACCCGGCGCGCCCGCGCTGTCGATCACTACCGACCCACCCGCCGGACCGCCGGCCGTGGGACTAAAGACCACGCGTATCACGCACGTCCGCCCCGCCGCCAGGCTCATGCTGGTCGTGCAACTGCCGGCTTGGTTGCTGATGGCAAACGGACCCGACACTGTCGCCGGTCCCACCGCCACCGCCGCAGTCCCGGTGTTGGTAAGCGCGATGTACTGCGCCACCGAGGATGTTCCTACCAGTTGCGTGCTGAAGGTCAGCGCCAACGACGCCGGCGAGATCGTCAACGTCGGCGCCGACTGGGTGATAGTCAGCGTGCCGGTGGCTGCGCCGCTCGCGTAATTCGGATCAGAGCTGGTGAAGGCGCCCACCACGCTATACGTCCCCGCGCCCGTAGGCGGAGTTGTGCTGGGACCATAGGTGGTGCCGCCGGTACCGGTATAGCTATACACCCAGGTTCCGCTCACCGCGGCCCCGCCCACGCCCGTGGCCTTGCCGCCCGGCGCGCAGGGCTGCGGGCCGCCGTCGAAAGCCACTGTATTGCAGGTTACCGTCAGCGTGGGATTCGCCGGGCTGATAACCAGCACCCCCGTTGCGGTCCCGTCAAGGTAGGCGGGATCAGCGCTCGTAAACGTTGCTGTCTCCGGGTAAACGCCGGCGTTCGTTTCAGCTCCGGGGAGAACCGTGCATGAGCCCACAACCGGCTGCACTCCCACACCCGAAAACGAGCAGGTGCAGTTCCACGGTTCCCCGTTGTAAACGGCATTCGAAGGACAGTGCAACGTCACGGGCGGCCGGATTGCCACAACTGTTATGCTGATCACCACCGCACTGCTGCATTGGGGATTCGCATTGGCATCGCAGACGTAGTACACGAAGTTGTCCACGCCGGCGTAATTGACCGGCGGCGTATAGAACGCAGTCGAACCCGAAATGGTGACCGTGCCTCCTGCCGCTGACGCCTCACTTGCCGGGCCGAAAGTAATCGTATCGCTGCTGCAGAAGCCCGTCCCTAAAGTTCCCGATAGGGCAATCGGGTTGTTCGTGCTGAACGCATTCACCGTAATCGGACCTACCGGGTTCGGCGTCGGCGGCCCGCAAGGCGGCGGAATGTTCACTGTCGTGATACCAATGGTGGCCACCGGGTTGGGCCCCACCATCAAAATAGAGGATGCGTAGGTGAGGCTGCTGGTGGGTCCGTCATAATACACCGTGGTAGGCGCCATCGTATCCTCGTCAGTCACCGTAAAGGCAAAGCTATCTCCCCCGGGGCCCACCGGCGTATAGGTCAGGACCAACGGCATAAACGGCCCTTGCACCGTAATCGTGTTCAGGCTGCTGGTGATCGTTGATGTCTGGGTGATGCCGATAGGCTCCGTATAACCGCTGGGTTCGAGGATCGTACCCCACGTCACCTGCTGCCAAGTCACAGTGCCGTTCTGCGGCAAGGCCGTAAACGCAAAGGTATAGTAGCGCCCGCCGGCATTCAATTCGCTGCCGCTGCAGGCCGGGCCGTTGGTGCTCGCGCTCAACGAGATCTGCTGCACCTGGCCGGCATTGGGCGCTGGCGTCGATACGCTTACCGTCGGCGCGGTGTTGCAGTACGGCGCGTAAACGGTGCTGGTCAACGCCACCAGAACCGAGCTTTTGTAATTCAAGCCGAAGTCAACGGCAAAGCCGCCTCCTTCGGGCGACCAGGCTTGCGGGATCAGGTTGCTCGAAACGCCCCCCACCGCGTTGCTCAACGGCAGAGTCACCGTGAAATCGTCGGAATTGATCGTCACGCTGCCCGCATCGGTGCTCGTGCTGCTCGGAGGGGTAACCGCAAACACGCAATCCGTAGTGTCGTCCGCCGTCGAAACACCGTTCGCCAGCATCCCGGCCGCACAGGCCGGGATGCCGATACTCCAGCCCGGATTCGTCACCGTCGAACTGGAGAACATATCACCGGCTGACAAGTGCAGATCGAGCGACGTAGGGCCGTCCGCATCGGTACCCAAAGCCAACTGGTGCACCGCGCCTACGGCTTGGCCGGCCGAGGTGCCGCCGGCTTCATCCACGTACAGGTTGCCCCAGGGGTCCAAGGCCATCGGACCGGTAAATGTGCCCACATGTCTGGCCGAACCGTCGGCGGTGCCGCCTTGCCCCGTCTGCTCGACTTGATAGCCCGGTCCGGGACAGCCGTTGAACGGCCAGGCGGCAGGGCTGTCCGGGCATCCCGCGCCCGGCGAGGCGCCGCCCAGGATGTTGTGCATGTATCCGGTTACAGCATCGTAGAAATATATGACCGAGCCGGTTTCTATAAAGAGGTTGCCGGCGGCATCCGCCCGCACCCCCGCCGGGGAGGACAAGATGGCGCTCAACGCGGGCTGGTAACCGTTCTGGTGAGGGCTGGTATAAGTGCCGTTTCCGGCTATGACCTGCATCTGAGTGGTGCCATCCACGAAGCCTTGCGCATTGGCAAATACCTCGTAAACGACGTCGCAATTCCCATCGGCAAAGTAGAGATTTCCGTGGCCATCCACCGTTAAGTCAACGATTTGCCCAACCGGCACAAGGTTGGAGTTGGCGGCCGTGCTCACAAAGCTAGCGCTGGGACAAGCTCCGCTGGCGCTGGGGTAACTTCCGCTTACCGAGACGCTAGCCGGCTCGGGATTCGTGAGGTAACCTCCGCTGCCGGTGGGCGAGCCGAGGGTCGTTTCGCCGGTACCCGTCTGGTTGCCGTTGCCGTTGACCACCGTCATGATCTGGTTGGTGGCAAAGTCGACCAGGCGGACTTCCGAGGCGCCCTGGCCGGTTTGGTAATCGGCAACGTACAAATGGCCCTGATTGTCGAACGCCATTCCGCCAATCTGAACCACCCCGCCGGTCCCGTAGACACTGCTCGTGCTGGTCGAGCTGCCGCCCAGCGCTCCGTCAGCACCCGCTGTCGAAGCTTGCGCTATAACCGTCGCCGTCTGATACGTCGTGTGATCGATCAGGCGAAGCTTCTTGTTGCTGCTGTCGGCAACAAGAATATCGCCGGCTTTGATGCTGAACGGTTTCATAGTGCCGCCAGCGCCACCGACCGTGAACTTCAGGCAGTCGCCCGGGCTGGCGCCGGTGAAAATGTCCTGGCAGGTCCCGGTAATGCTCACGGGAGCGATGGCGACGGCGCGGCTTCCGGCAACATTCATCTCGTTGGCCGGGCAGCCGACGCCGGTGTTGTCAGACCCGTAAGAAGGCACGAGGCCGCCAAGGTCGCAGGTGCCGGCCATGTACCCGGTTGCCCCCGACACCCCCTTACTGAAACCGCCGGCAAAGGTGGTGATTATGCCGTCGGTAGTTACCCGGCGAACCGCGACCTTCTGCTCGGAAACGTACAGATTGCCCAAGGCGTCCACCGCCAAGCCGTTCGGGTTGTAAAGCAAAACACTGGACCCCGTGGCCGCGTAACCGTCTCCCCCGCATGATGCGTGAGAGAAGGGACCGTTGCTCTCCGACGGAATTATCAAGTATGGGTTCGCAACCGATGAGCCCGCCCCTATCGACAAGCACAAGTCATAAGTGGCGTTGGGAGTGCCGTTGTTGCCGCCCGGGGTGCCGGTTGATGCGCTGGTCGCGCCACCCCCGCTAGCGCCGGCATACAAGGTATGAATGTACGGTATTGGCACAGGCGCCTGCTGGGCGAATACGATGGGAGCCACGATCCCGATCGCGAGCAAAAGCGTCAGCAAACGGATAACAAACGACAGGGCAGGCTGGGAACGGCGTGAAATCTTCATCTCAAACCCCAAGCAAAAATTCCCGAGAATCCGGCAAACCGCTCACGCACACAATCGCTGGTTCTTTTGCGCCGGGCAATCGCTCATACCTGGAACCCCGCGCCTTGCATCTGGCTCGAGCTGGGCCGAATCTATCAGGTTATGAAAATTTTATGCCATTAGCATGCGCTGTCAAGTATGGGAGACGTTACTTTTGCCTAAACGAGGTACCGGCGCCTAAAGAGGCAACGGGATTCCCATTTTGAGACCACAGAGGCTAAGGCGGTTAGCCAACCGATTGTCCGCTAAACAGTTTGGCGGATTCTGGAAAGCGAAGTCCGGGGGTGACCGATAATGGTCGGGCGCCGCAGGGGGCCGGCCACGAGGGCCGGAAGGGTACGAATGCCCGGACCGGCTGCACGGAAGGCTTGAAACTGGGAACCGGAAGCTGTTTAACTCTGAAGCATGGGAAAGATTCGCATTGTCCTGCTGTGGCACATGCACCAGCCTTTTTACAAGGATCTGATGACCGGGGAGTACCGTTTGCCCTGGGTGCGCCTGCACGCCCTCAAGGATTACTACGGCATGGTCCAACTGCTGGAGGAGTTTCCCACGGTTCGCCAGACGTTCAATCTGGTGCCGTCGCTGGTGGCGCAGATCGAGGACTACGTCAACGGCAAGGCCCGCGACCCGTTTCTGGCCGTGGCCGCCAAACCGGCGGGCGAGCTTTCCCCCGAGGAGCGCCGCTTCGCGCTGGCGTACTTGTTCCAGGCGAACCCGGTGCACATGATAGGGCGTTACCCGCGCTATGAGGAACTGTATGTGCGCTTTCGCGGCGCCGGCGAAAACCCGGAGCGGGCGCTGCCCCGGTTCGACACCCAGGACTTTACCGATCTGCAGGTTCTTTCGCAGCTTGCCTGGTTCGATGAATTCTTTCTGCAAGAGCCGGCCGTTGCCGAACTAGTGCGCCGGGGCCGGGGCTTCAGCCTGGAGGACCAGCGGCTGGCGGTAAGCGTGGAGCGCGAGCTGATTTCCCGCGTGCTGCCGGCCTACGCCAAAGCCGCCCGCTCGGGCGCCATCGAAATTTCCACTTCCCCCTTCTATCATCCGATTCTGCCGTTGGTGTGCGATACCGATATGGGCGCGGTCTCCACGCCCGGCCTGAAGCTGCCCCAGCGCCACTTCCAGCATCCGGAAGATGCCCGTATCCAACTGGAGCGCGGGCTGGCGTTACACGAACGAGTTTTCGGCATGCGACCGCGCGGCGCCTGGCCTTCGGAAGGCAGCGTGTCGGAGGAGGTGTTGCGGCTCGCCGCGGAAACCGGGCTGCAATGGATGGCGAGCGATGAGGGCGTCTTGTCGCGTTCCCTCGACTATAACTTTATCCGCGACGGCAGCGGCGTGCTGAATGCCGGAAGCGCCGAACGCCTCTACCGGGTCTATCGCTTTGCGGGCAGCGCTACGCCCATTTACCTGTTCTTTCGCGATCATAACCTCTCCGACCTGATCGGCTTCGTCTATTCGGGCATGCCGCCGAAGGATGCCGCGGCAAACTTCCTCAACCGCATTAAAGATTGCGCCCGGCCGGTGGTGCAGGGCCGCGACGCCATTGTGCCGGTGATTCTGGATGGCGAGAATGCCTGGGAGTACTATCCCCGGAGCGGCCGCGAATTCCTGCGCCGGCTCTATGAGGGGATTGCCGCCGATCCCCAGCTCGAAGCCGTCACCCCGAGCGACGCCATTCGCGAGCGTGAGGCCCCTCCGGCCGAGGCGCCGCGCGCCGGCCGCAAGACGGCCCGCAAGACGGCGAAGGCGGCTCCGGCTCCGGCTCCCGAAGCGGTGGAGTCCGCGGCCCCGGCCGTGGCGGGCGCGCCGGAAAAAGAGGCCGGCCCCCAGGGATTCGCGCCCCTCGACAAGGTAACTCCGGGCTCCTGGATCCACGCCAATTTCAATGTCTGGATCGGCGCCCCCGAGGACAATCGCGCCTGGGACTACCTTTCCGCCGCCCGCGATTTCTATGCGGCCAACGGCGCCGCCGAAGATCAGCGGGCTATCGCCTTCGAGGAAATCCTGATTGCGGAAGGCAGCGACTGGAACTGGTGGTACGGGCCCGAGCACCACACCGCCAACGACCGCGATTTTGACGAGTTATACCGCAAGCACCTCTCCAACGTGTATCTGGCTCTGGGAGCGCGCCCGCCCGACTATCTGGCCCAGCCGATAGCCGTCTCCGCCGTTCGCCCCAGCTATGCTCCGCAGACGGCCTTTGTCCATCCCCGCGTGGACGCCGAGTACGAGCGCTACTTCGATTGGATCGGCGCGGCCTTGTACAGCGCCGACCGCCGGGCCGGCGCCATGCATGGCAAACAGTTCCTGCTGGATTCGGTACGCGCCGGCATCGACGAGACCAACCTATACGGGCGCCTCGATTTTGCCATCCTGCCGGAGCACGATTTCGAGCTGCGCGTCAATGTGGAATGTTTGCCGCAAAGCGGCCCCAAGCCGGCCCCGTTGACCCTGGAAGCGCTCGTCGAAGCAGGCGCGGTCCGCAATTGGCGGTGGCGCGAAACCGAGGGCGAAGCCGTGATCGCCAGTTCCGAATCTCCGGCGGAAGGGTTCCTGGTATCGTTGCGGCGCAACTTCGGTTTTCAGGCGCCGCTGGCCGCCTTCCACTGCGGGCCCGGGGACCGTCTCCGGTTGCGCTTCGGTCTCTGGCACGATCACCTCCCGCTCGATGCCCTGCCTCTGGAAGGCTGGGTGGAACTGCACATCGCCCCGGAGGAAGAGCTGCAGGCCGAGGTCTTCGGCTGAACCGAGACGCCGCGTGACGAAGGGCCGCTCCTTCTGAGAGAATAGGAAGGAACGTTTTGGAAAGTGGGCCTTACTTTACTTTAGATTTTGGCGCTCATATCCCGGCGTTGCGCATGTCTTTTTCAGCCGGAAACGCGGGCCTGGAACATGGGAACGCCGGCCACCGGGACGAAATCCTAATCTGTGAGGAAGATGATGACGAATATTGCAGAGGTGTGTGCCCGCGAGGTGCTGGATTCGCGCGGCAATCCGACCGTCGAGGCGGAAGTTTATTTGTCCGGCGGCGCCATGGGCCGGGCCATTGTGCCCAGCGGCGCTTCGACCGGCGAGCACGAAGCCGTCGAACTGCGGGACGGCGACAAGAAACGTTACCTGGGCAAAGGCGTGCTGAAAGCCGTGGAGAACGTCAACGGTGAAATCGCCGCCGCGGTTGTGGACTTCGACGCTGCCGATCAGGACGGGCTGGACCGCAAAATGATCGAGCTGGACGGTACGCCCAATAAAGGCCGTCTCGGCGCCAATGCCATTCTGGCCGTCTCGATGGCCGCGGCGCGGGCCTGTGCCAACGCTTTCGAGCTGCCGTTGTACCGCTATCTGGGCGGCGCCGCCGCCAATATCCTCCCCTGCCCCATGATGAACATTCTCAATGGCGGAGCCCATGCCGATAATAATGTTGACTTTCAGGAATTCATGGTCATGCCTGTGGGGGCCTCGTCGTTTTCCGAGGCCTTGCGTTGGGGCGTCGAGGTGTTCCAGACGCTCAAGGGCGTGCTGAAAAAGCGCGGCTACAATACGTCGGTGGGAGACGAAGGCGGCTTCGCGCCATCGCTCAAGTCCAACACCGAAGCCATCGAGGTGGTGCTGGAGGCGATCGCCCAGGCGGGATACAAACCCGGCCAGGATGTCGCTATCTCTCTGGACCCGGCCGCCAGCGAGTTTTTCGACGCCAAGCAGGGCCGCTACGTCTTCAAGAAGTCCGACAAATCCAGCAAGACCCCGCAGGAAATGGTAGATTTCTGGGCCAAGTGGGCGCACGATTACCCGATCGTCAACTTTGAAGACGGCTTGGCCGAGGACGACTGGGAAGGCTGGGAGTTGATGACCCGGCAACTCGGCAGCCGCTTTCAGTTGGTGGGCGACGACATTTTCGTCACCAACGTGAAGCGTTTGCAGATGGGCATCGAGCGCGGCGTGGCGAACTCGATCCTCATTAAGCTGAACCAGATCGGCAGCGTCAGCGAAACCCTCCAGACCATCGATCTGGCGCGGCGCAACGGCTATACCAACGTGATCTCGCACCGCTCGGGCGAAACCGAAGATACCTTTATCGCGGATCTGGCGGTGGCTACCGGCGTGGGCCAGATCAAGACCGGCTCGGCCTCGCGCACCGACCGTATCTCCAAGTACAACCAGTTGCTCCGCATTGAAGAGGAGCTGGGCGGCGGCGCGCGTTTCCTGGGCCTGAAGGCCCTTAACTACCACGGAACCACCGCCGGTAAAGCGGGAGCGTAAACAATCGGGTAATTGGGTAATTGAGAAATCGGGTAATTGAGTAATTGAGCAAAGCAACGCGCAGACGCCTACTTTACCCGATTACTCAATTTCTCAATTACGCAATTACTCAATGCGCTCTGTTCTTCGTGGTGAAGATGAACGAAGAAAGGTTTCCCCATGCAGCGACCCAAGCCCCTGGTGCTCACGATTCTTGACGGTTGGGGCTACCGCCCCGAGACCAAGGCCAATGCCATTGCCCTGGCCCGCAAGCCCACCTACGACAAATTGCTTGCCGCCTGCCCGAACACCCTGATTTACACCAGCGGGCGCTATGTCGGTTTGCCTACGGGACAGATGGGCAACAGCGAAGTCGGCCACTTGAATATCGGCGCCGGGCGCGTGGTTTACATGGACATTACCCGCATCGACCTGATGATCGAGAGCGGGGAACTGTTCACCAACCCGGCCTTGCTCGGGGCCATGAAGAACGCGCAGAGCGGAGAGCGCCGCCTGCACCTGTTCGGCTTGCTTTCCGATGGCGGCGTGCACTCGCTGCAGGAGCATCTGTACGCTTTGCTGCGCATGGCCAAGCAGAATGGGGTGGAGCGGGTCTTCGTCCATTGCCTTATGGATGGCCGCGACACCCCGCCCACCAGCGGCGCCTCTTATGTAGAACAGTTGCAGCAGAAGCTGCGCGAGTATGGGGCAGGGAAGATCGCGACGGTGACCGGCCGGTACTACGCCATGGACCGCGATAAGCGCTGGGAGCGCGTGGCCAAGGGCTTTCAGGCCATGGTTCGGGGCAACGGGGAAGCGGTGAAAACCGCCGATCCGGTGCAGGGCATCAAAGACTCCTACAACCGCAACACCACGGACGAATTCATCATGCCCATAGTCTGCGTGGATGGCCGGGGCGAGCCGGTGGGCACGATTCGCGACAACGATTCGTGCATCTGCTTCAATTTCCGCGCCGACCGGGCCCGCGAGATCACCCGCGCGCTGACCCGCAACAGCGGACTTACCGCCGAGGGCGGACGCGACCTGCCCGATGCCGCGGCGCTGGATGCTGCCATTCCGCGCGGCGATGCCCCCCAGAACCTGCACTACGTCTGCATGACGCAATACGACGCCTGCTTCCGCCTGCCCTACGTGGTGCCCCCGGAAGAGCTGCACAATATTCTGGCCAACGTGATGGCCAACCTTGACCTGCGCAATTTGCGGGTGGCGGAAACGGAGAAGTACGCTCACGTAACCTATTTTTTCAATGGCGGAGTGGAAAAGCCGTTTCCCGGCGAGGAGCGCATTCTGGTTCCCTCTCCTAAAGTTGCCACCTACGATTTGAAGCCGGAGATGAGCGCGCCGCAAGTTGCCGCGGCGGTGGCCGAGGCGGCCGGGAAGCGCGATTTCGACGTTATCGTAGTCAATTTCGCCAATGCCGACATGGTGGGGCACTCCGGCAAACTGGAGCCCACCATCCATGCCATCGAAGCGGTGGATGCCGGCCTGGGCCAGATTTATGCCGCGGTGAAGCAGCGTGGCGGCGCCATGTTGATTACCGCCGACCACGGCAACGCCGAGACCATGATCGATCCCGTAACCGGCGGCCCCCACACCTATCACACCACGAATCCGGTGCCTTTCCTCGTGGTGGCGGAGGACGGCAATCGCTTCACTTTGCGGCGGGACGGCGCCTTGCAGGACATTGCGCCCACCATGCTGGGAATCCTGGGCATTCCTCAGCCCAAAGAGATGACGGGCCGCGATCTGCGAGTGCCGCGCAACGGGAAATAGGCGGTTCGCAGCGCCGCGACGCCCTCATGAAGGAAAAAATTTGCTAGTTTCCCGCGCTGTCCTTTTCCAGCTTGAGCACGCTGGATTGCAATTCGGCGATGGCGTGGCACAGCGCTTCAAACGAAGTCATAATGCGGGTCATTTCGCCGGTGGCCGCAGCCAGCTCCAGTTGCTGTGCGGCCTGACTGGCCTGCACGCCCCCCACGACGGAGGTTGAGCCTTTGATCTTGTGCGCGGCGCGCTGGATGGACCGCGGGACCTGAGACTGCACCGCCTCCCGCACCTCTTCCAACTGCCGCGGACACTCTTCCGCAAAGACGCTGCAAAGCTGCTGCAGCAATTCGCGGTCGCCCCCGGTATGTTCCAGCGCGGCGTCCAGATCGAGGACCGGAAGCGGATTCGGATAACTCGCAGGGCCTGTATGCGGCATGGCTTGATTCACAGCCTCACCTCAATCGGTAGTTTTCTCTCCCAGCACACCGTGGGGCGCGCTCGCCTGGCCGCCCAATCCGGCGCCGGTTCCGGGCTGCGGGAAACCCGCCGCCTCCGCCGCCGGGGGCGCCAACCTTGGTTATCGGCAAACCTTGCGCTTAGCTTTACTGAAGCCGCCCGAAGGAATTACGGGCGAACTACTTCCGTCTGCTCGGAGGCAATCGAGATGCGGACCAGTTTAAGGTCTGCGTCCACATAAAGCACCCAGGGGGCGTCTTGCTCGGTCTGGAGGGTGAAACGGCTGAGCGCGCGCCCGGCGCCGCCCATTTTCACGTTTTCCGTGCCGCCATACTCGATGGTGACCACCAGGGCGGCGTGCTGTTGCGGGGAGATGGTTCCGAACTGCGTGCGCGGCAGGTGGCACCCCTCCAGCTTGCCCCCCGGACAGGATTGGGCGAGATAGCGCCACAGCAAAACTTCGCGCTGGCTGAAAAAGTAGTCATCCAGAATCATGGTTGAGAGGGGAAGAAAGAAGGGTTGTTCCACGGCATGGCCCGGCGGCGCGGGGGTGATGTGCTCGAGGAGAAATTGCTCGGAAGGCTCCACCACAATCTGGGCTTTCTCCGGGCTCAATTCCTGCCAAGTATAGCGCCGCAAGTCCCCGGCGGAAGTGATCAGCAGCTCCGCTTTTTGCGCGGCTTTGGGGCCAGTTTCCGACTTGAACTCCGAAGTCAGCGTGCTGCCGCTGGAATTCTGCTCGATGCGGAAGGTCTCCTCAGCTACGCGCTGGCCCTTGAGAAACACGGTAAAGGTCCCCGCATCCACGAGCGGCGTTTTGTCGGGCTTGCGGGCGCCGGCCAGGGGAAATATGGCCGTTAGCACGGCTGCCGCCAAGGCCATTCGACTGCGAAACTTCATCCTAGGCTTCCTCCAGCCCCAGGCGCCGGGCCACCGCGAACGCCACTTCTTCCACCGTCAGTCCGCCGGTCTCCAAAAGCAGGTCTGCTTCCAGGTAACGCCGGCGGCGGGTTTCATACAATTGACGGAATTGGTTCGGGTCGCGGAATAGCGGCCGCTCGACGCGGTCGTGTGCGCAGCGGTTCTGCAGCTCCTCCGGCGCGGCGTCCAGAAACACCACCGCCAAGCCCGCCTGGCGGAGAGCGCCGGCATTGTCCTTTTGGACAAAGGCCCCGCCCCCCACCGCCAGCACCATAGGCCCGGCGGCAAGCTGCGCCAAAACCTTGTGCAATGCGGCCGTTTCCGCTTGCCGGAACCCGGCCTCGCCCGCCTGCCGGAAGATTTCCGCGATGCTGCGCTGCTCCTGCGACTGGATTACGTCGTCCAGATCGGTAAACGGCCAACCCAGCCGCCGCGAGAGGAGCCGTCCGACACTAGTCTTGCCCGCGCCCATGAATCCCACCAGGCACACGCCCCGCGCCGCGCCATTTTTACCATAAGCCATTTTCTGAATACTGAAACAAAACTTGGCGCTTGGCAATCAGCAGTTATTGGTTGCGGCAGAAGCAATGTCCGATTTGAAATTCCAGCGCCGGGGGTGGCGGCTATACGTTGATGATCCAGCAGCCCAAGTGCCGGAACTTCAGCAGCCGTCCCCGGGGGCCAGGCGGACGGGTTACCAGACCCTCGCGTTCGAGGCTCCGCCGGATGCCGTTCCACACCCGCTTCGGCGGGTCCTCCATAGGAACCAGCAGCTTGGCCTGGCCGGCAATATATTTGAGGTCGGCGACCAGGTCGCTGCACACCGGGCAGGACTCCAGATGCGCCTTATGCTCGGGGCCGCCACCGGAATCTATGATGTGTGGCAGGGCCTCTTGAAATTCAATGCAGGTCATTATGCTTCTCCCCTGAAACCTCGCCCTCTAATCTCCCCGGTGCTTGGGGGCCTTTTCGGCTCTGCTGGTCCGGAGAAGATCGCGCAGCTTCATGCGCGCCTTATGCAATTGCGATTTACTGTTGCCAATGGAGCAACCCATCATTTCCGCGATCTCGTTGTGTTCGTATCCTTCCACGTCGTGCAGCACGAAGATAATGCGGTAGCCGGGCGGCAAACTTTCAATGGCCCGTTCCAGATTGACCCGGTCCACCGATCCGGCCAGCACGTTGTCGCGCGACCCGATGTCCTTGCGCGGCGCGTCTTCCTGCTGCGGTTCCATGGTTTCTTCCAGGGAAACCTCGGGCACGCCTTTTTTGCGCAAGTGCATCAGCACCACGTTCACGGCCAGCCGATGCAGCCAGGTGGAGAACGCCGACTCTCCCCGGAACGTGGCAACCTTGCGGTAGAGCTGAAGGAACGCTTCCTGAGTCAGATCCTCCGCCTCCGCCGTGTTTCCGGTCATGCGCAAGCACAGCGAATATACCCGGCGTTTGTGCAGGCCATACAAGGCCGCGAACGCTTCCGCGTCGCCCCCTTGCGCCTGCTGTATAGCGTCCGCCTCCGTCAGCCCGGGGACCAGGGATTTCTTTGCTTGTGTCAAAGTTCCTTAACTGTACCGCATTCGGTTAGATGCGGCTCGGTGAATTTGCTGTTGCTTGCGGCGGTCATCTCCGGCCGCCGGCGCGGGATTTTACCGCGCCCTCCGGCGTCACCCTGAAGCCCGGCGCGTGGTGATGGTTTCCAGCCCATGTGCGTGCGGGCCGGTCTCGCGGCGGCGCAGGAGCACCGCGAACAGGAAAGCCAGCACGCCCATAACCGTCAGCATCTGCGTCATTAAGTGGTAGCCGGCGGGATTACCGGGACCGGCGCCCGAGCGGTCGTTGGCCCAGCCCAGGGCATAATTCATCCCCGCCATCCCGATGTTCTGCACCATGGTCATCAACCCCAAAGCTGTGCCCAGCGTCTTCTGTTCCACAATGTAGGCAACGGCCGGCCAGATGACGGCGGGAACCAGCGCGAAGGCCACCCCCATCATAGCCAGCGGCAGATACAGGTTAACCCTGGTGTAGCCCATCATCAGGAAAACCGGAATCAGCAGGAGCGATCCGCACGTCATCAGCAGCGCCCGCTGGCCTATGTAATCGGCCAGCAATCCGCAGAGGGGCGTCCCGAACATGGTGCACAGCGTGAGCACGCTGAGCAGGAAGCCTCCCATCCCCCGGCTGACGCCGTGCGCTTCCATGAAGAACTTGACCGCAAACGTCTCGAACGGAAATATCGCTGAGTAAAACAAAACACAGAGCGCGACCAAATACCAGTAGGACCGGCCAAACTTGAAGATATCGCCGGCCACCACTTTGTCCACCTCGGCGTCCTGGCCGAGTTCAAACTTGCGCTCCGCGCGCGCCTCGAGAATCCAATACAGCGCGGGGCCAACGATGCACAGGCTGACGAAGCCGACGCCGATTAACCACGGCGCCTGCCAGGAGACGTATGCGCCCTTTGCCCAACTGGGAGAATTTTGCGCCAGCCATGTGCCGGCGCGCGCGATCATCAGGTTGATGCCGAAGGCGAAGCTCAGCTCCTTGCCGCGAAACCATTTGGCCAGCACGGTGGTGGCTCCCACAATCAGGGATTCGGCGCCCATGCCAAAGATGAACCGTCCGCCGGCCATCACGCCGAAACGGCTGCTGGCCGCGGTCATGACGGAGCCCAGAAAACAAATGATGCCAAACAGGAGGATGGCGCGCCGCGCCCCGATGCGGTCGATGATGATTCCCCCGATCAATACCGTGGCGATCGGCGCGATGCTATAGAACGAATTCAACAGTCCGATATTGGAGTCCGTGAAATGTAGCTGTTTCTGCAAGACGTCGGCCAGCGGACTCAGGGCGTCATAGAAGTAATAATTGCCAAACATTGCCAGGCTGACAAAAACCAGCGCCAGCCAGCGATACAACTTGCCCGGCTCCGCCGGCGCCACCCCGGCGACACTGATAGTTTTCCCGCCCAGCTCGGCCATCCATCCTGCTCCTGGCGAATCTTCCACCATACCATCGTCCCCCGTTCCTCGTCTCCCGAACCGGCCTGTCATTTTTTCACGCACCCGGAAATTTCCTGCCATCGCGCTGCAAGTTTATGCACATTGGCGGCAGTGGCGGCGCGGCCGATTCGTCTTCCAACATCCGTAATTGCACTTGGAACAACGGGTTACCTCCAGGTGTGGAAATCCTGTCCGTGACTTGAATGGCCGCCTGCACGGTGGAGATTCAATTGCACTACCTTGTACCGGCGCGGCGAAGCTTGACTGCCTCGACCCGCCAGGTATCGAGCCCACGGTGATTACTTTATCGGCAGAGGCGAGCATGGTGGAGCCCCAGGTCGAGCGGCGGACGACGAGACGTTTCCTGTTGGATTTGCCGGTGGCGATCAAGCGCTTGGGGGCGAAGGAGATTCTCGCCCACACGCGTGATGTGAGCTCGCGGGGGATTTGTTTTTACATGTTGAACCCCGCGCCCGTCGGCGAGAACATTGAGTTTACGTTGACGCTGACGGCGGAGATTACCTTGACGGAAGCCATACGCGTGCGCTGCCACGGACGCGTGCTGCGCGTCGAGCCGGCTAACGTTCCGGCCGTCGCCGCGGTCATTGACCGTTACGATTTTCTGGCGAATTAGGTCAGCCATAATCAGCCAGCGGCAAGACGGGTAGGTTCTTGCCGCTGGCGTACCCGCAAGCTCCGGCCGGGAACCTTGGCCCGCGTTGCGATGTCTGGAAGGCCATGAAAGCAGTATGTCTCGCGTGCCTGGCGCTGCTCTGGGTGGTTCCGGCCCAGGCGAAAAAGCCCGCCGGCGGCTACACCCTCACGGTTCCCCAACGCTGTGCCCGCCTTCCGCTGCTCCGCGACAAGCAAGGCAACATCTCGTTTTTCCATCCGAAAGAGCTTCGGGCGCGCGCGGTCCGCATGGTTAAGCCGGACTATCCCCCGATCGAGCAGAACGCCCAAACGCAAGGCTCGGTCCTGATCGGGGTCGTAGTGGGCACGACCGGCGCCGTCCAATGCGCCTGGCTGGTGGAGGGCCATCCTTTCCTTGGGCCGCAAGCTTTGCAAGCCGCCAGGAAGTGGAAATTCCAGCCCATGATGACCGCGTCGGGAAAAATTTCCTATGGCGGCCTGCTAAAATTTAACTTCTCTTGGACCGATGGCTTCCAATACTGAATGGATTCCGATTCCACAGATCGAAAAATATTCTGGCTTCTCTTTGCCTTCCTGAGCCTGTTTGCCTGGTTCCTGCCCTTCGTGTGGGGCGTGGTGGAAACGCTGGTGGCGCTGGTGGCAAGCTGGTGGATCGTTTACCGCTCCGGCCTGTTGTGAACAAAGCCCCTAGCTACTACCTGGCGCGCCCGGAGAGATTCGAACTCCCGACCTGATGCTCCGGAGGCATCCGCTCTATCCAACTGAGCTACGGGCGCGCAGATGGTTATTATAACGCCTCCGCGCCGGCCGGGGCGTAAAGCGGCCGCCGGCCGCGGGTCGCCGGTCGTCGGTCGTCGGTCGTCGGCCAGCAGCGCTGCGCCGGCGAAGGAGCGGTGCGCGTTCTACGAGGAACTGGCTATCGGTCCCGCGAGGCGGGAGCAATTGGTCCCGCGAGGCGGGAGGCAGCGGTTGCCGGCAAACGGTATCCCGCAGGCTTGACTGCGGGGCTTGGACGCGAGCCGAAGCCGCCTTCGTTCACCAGGCCGGATTATTCATGCAGATTTCAGCCCATTGAATTGGAGGGCGCCAGCCGAGAGGGGGTGGGCGGTCTGAAATGCGGGACTGGTGCTTCCACCCAATCTCGCGCATTCGCCGGGTGTTCATGAATAATCCGGGCTAGCTGCTTGCACTCCGCGAGCCTTGGGGGTCATAAAACAGCCAAATACGAAAGTATGCCTGTGGCTATTCTGGAGGGCTACGGTTTACACTGGGAGCGATTATCCCGGGGCGGCGGCGCGGTCCTGATGCCCGCGCCCGGAGAAAGTGCAAGTTTGAGAGTGAACTGCGTATGACGAAATCGGCTGCTGCTCCTCCCAGAGCTTCCATTCGTATTGCCGTGGTGGAAGGCGATCCCCTGCGGCTGGTCGGTTTTCGCGCCTTGTTCGAGTCGGAATCGGATTTCGAACTCGTAGCCGCGTCCTTGCCGGAGGTGGCCAACCAGGAGGATATCGACCTGGTTCTGTTAAGCAGCCGCAGCGGCCAGAACCTGTTCGATATGGTGGCCAGTCTGAAGGCCTCGCGTCCCGATCTGCGCATTGTCGTCACCGGCACCGGCGCGGACGATGAAACCATCCTCAAAGCGCTGGCGGCCGGCGCCAAAGGATACGTGGACGAGGCGGCAACGGCCAAGGAATTTATCATGGCGATGCGCATCGTCAATTCCGGCTCGGTGTGGGCGCCGCGCCGCGTCCTCTCGATCTTTATCGAGCGCGTTACCACCCATCCGGGACGCATTTTCCCCGCGGGCCGCGTGACCTTTACCGACCGCGAAAAAGAAGTTCTGGAATTGCTGGTGGCCGGGCGCTCCAACAAGGAAATCGGCTCCGTGCTCAATATTGAAGAGCGCACCGTGAAGGCCCATGTCGCCAAGCTCATGCGCAAAGTGGGTGTGCAGAACCGCATCGCCCTTTCGGTGCATGCCATCACGCATTCCCTGGTGCGGAGCGATTAGCCGCCGCCGCTAAAAAATAATCGCGCCCATCACGCCCCTTTTTTTCTTAATAAGGTTTTCCCCCGGGCGCGCCCGCGGGAGGCGGAATACCCGCGTAAATCCAGGCTTTTTCTGCGCCTCCCGCACCCCTGGCGTCCGTTTTTCGGGGGAACCTCTAAGGTTACCTTGGTTCATGTCCCCCTGGCACTTGTGCGGTTAGGCAAAAAGGGTGATACTGATTTCACCTACCACAAAACCTGGGACACCTGGGCTGGTACAGGCGATGAAAGTTTCCTTTGCCAGCCCTTCTCCTTTAACGCGGACATTTCCTCCAACGGCTATTCGGCATACGGGAAGTAAACACCGTTAAAACGGCTGCCACGTCCCAAATGTCGTACCATCGGTTTTAGCAGGCTGCTGAAGAAATTGGGGTTGTATCAGGGGTACGGCCCCGTGCTGCGGAATGCCGCAACGAGTCATGATTAGGGGCGCTTTTAGCCGCTGCGGCTCGCTATTCCGCCCAAAGCGGTTTTTTCAGCAGCCTGCTGGAATCCAGTGCGCCGGGAGCTTATCGTGATGCAACTACGAAACCAGTGCTTTGCCGTGGCGGCCGTTCTTATGCTGCTGTGCCCGGCCGCCTTTGCCCAAGACCGGGAGAAACAGTTACAGCGCGTAGAAGACGCGGGCGACATTCTTCAGGAGATCATGGAGGCCCCGGACAAAGGCATTCCGCACGAGATTATCGCCTCCGCCAAGTGCGTCGCCATTGTGCCTTCGCTGGTGAAGGCCGGCTTCGTGGTGGGCGGGGAATACGGCCACGGAGTGGCCAGTTGCCGCACCAAGGACGGCTGGAGCACGCCCGCGTTTTTCGGCATCAAGGGGGGGACTTTCGGGTTGCAGATCGGCGGCCAGGCGGTTGATCTGGTGATGCTCATCATGAATAACCGCGGCATGCGCTCCCTGATTTCCAGCAAATTTGAATTGGGCGCCGACGCCTCGGTAGCCGCGGGCCCGATAGGCCGCCATGCCGAAGGCGCCACCGACTGGAAGATGATTGCCCAGGTTCTGACGTATTCGCATTCGCGGGGAGTGTTTGCCGGCCTCACGCTCAAGGGCGCGCTGATCAGCCAGGATGCCGGTGACACGCGGCTCTTTTACGGGCATGACGTGCCGTACCGCACGCTGTTGACGGCGAGCATGGCCCCGCCCGCGGATGCCCGCCCGCTCCTCGCCGCCCTGGACAAGTACGCGCCCATCAGGAAAGCGGAGATTCGGCAGACCGAAGCGGCCAAGTAGCCAACGCGGCGTTGCCATCAGGGGTGGGCGGGAAACGTTTTTTAATTGAGTAATTGAGTAATCGGGTAATCGGGTAATTGAGCAAGGCGGGGAAAACCTTCGTTTCCCCATGAAAAGGTCCCGTGAAGCGGCCGAAAGCTCCGAACCCCAATTTGCTAAATTACTCAATTGTCCGATTTCTGAATTACCTGAATCTTGCGTTTCATGCGTGATTTCCTGGAGTATGCGCCCGTTTGGGTCATCGTAAAGCTCATGGGGACGTTGCCCCGGCCTTGGGCGCGCGCCGTGGGCATCGGCATCGGCCGCCTGGTTTATCTCTTGCACGGGCGCTTGCGCCGCGCCGGCCTGCGCAACCTGGAAATCGCCTTTCCGGGAATGCCATTAGCGGAACGCCGCCGCCTGCTGCGCGAAGAATTCAATAATCTCGGACGCCTGCTGGCGGAAGTTTGTCTGTTTCCGCGTTACCGGCGGGAGAACGTGGCCCAGGTCGCAATCTATGACGGGCTGGAGAACTATGAAGCGGCCCGGGCTGGTGGCTGCGGCGTGCTGCTGCTGACCGCGCACCTGGGGGGCTGGGAAATCGGCTCCTTCGTGCACTCGCTGCACGGACATCCCATGCGCGTGGTCGTCCGCGCCCTGGATAACGCTTACCTGGACCGCCTGCTCGAGAGCTACCGCACGCGCCATGGAAATGCCACGTTCGGAAAGCAGGAATTTGCGCGCGGGTTGCTGGCCGCCATGCACGCCGGCGAAACCGTCGGCCTGCTGATGGACACCAATATGACGCCTCCCCAGGGCGTATTCGTTCCCTTTTTCGGCGTGCCTGCCTGCGCCGCCAGCGGACTGGCCCGCGTGGCCTTGCGCACCGGAGCGGCGGTGGTTCCGGCCTTTACCATCTGGGACCCGGAACTCGGCAAATACCGCATTCGCTTTGAACCGGCCCTGACCCTGCTGCGCAGCGGCGACGACGAAGCCGACGCGCTTTCCAATACCGCTATGTTCACGCGCGTGATCGAAGATTTTGTGCGCCGCTACCCCGGCCAATGGCTCTGGGTGCATCGCCGCTGGAAAACCCGTCCCTCCGGAGAAGCGCCGCTGTACTGAGAAAACGGCAATTGGCGATTGGCGATTGGCCCCGCGAGGCGGGAGCAATTGGTTCCCGGCCGTTGGCCAATAGCCAATTGCTATTTGCCGTCCTGTTAAGATTTCGGTTATGAAGCACATCAAGCACTCCGTGGAAGAGATCGCGGCCCTGGTGGGCGCGCGCCTCACCGGCGGCCCTGCCGAAGTTTCCGGAATTGCCGAACCCGCCACGGCCACGGCCGAAGACCTGGTATTTGTGGAGGACGAGCGGCATCTGGCGGAAGCGCTGAAATCCGCTGCCGGCGCCATTATTGCCGGAGAGTTTGCCGCCGAGGCGCGCACCGCGAAGCCGCTATTGCTGGTGCGGCATCCGAAACTGGCGTTTGCCCGCGCGGCCGCCGTGATTGTGCCGCCGCGGCGCTGGGAGCCGGGCGTGCACTCCAGCGCCGTGCTGCACGACTCCGTCAAGCTGGGCAAGCTGGTGACGGTGCAACCGAACGCCGTGCTGATGGAAGGGGTCGAGGCCGGCGACCGCACCCGCATCGGCTCCGGCGCCGTCGTGGGCCAGGGAGTGTGCATCGGCGCCAACTGCAACATCGCCAGCAATGTGACCATCTATCCCGGGGTGCGCATTGGCGACCGCGTCACCGTGCACGCCGGCAGCGTGTTGGGAGGCGACGGCTTCGGCTACGTGCGCGATCCCGATACCGGGCGCTACGAAAAATTTCCCCAGGCGGGCACGCTCGAGATTCACGACGACGTCGAGATTGGCTGCAACACCACGATTGACCGCGGCGCGCTGGGGCCAACCATTATCGGGCGGGGCACGAAAATCGACAATCTGGTGCAAATTGCGCACAACTGCCGGATCGGCGAAAACGTGGTCATTGCCGCCCAGACCGGAATTTCCGGAAGCTGCGTGATCGAAGACGGCGCCGTCATCGCCGGACAGGTCGGCGTGGCCGACCATTGCCGCATCGCCTCCGGAGTCATCCTCGGAGCGCAGACCGGCGTGCCCAGCAACAAGATTGTGCGCGGGCAAGGAATCGTGTACTGGGGAACGCCCGCGCGTCCCATCAAGGGTTACCTGAAAGAGCTGGCGGCCCTGGCCAGGCTGGCGAAAAGGAGCTGAATAGAGATGGGCGGTCTGAAAAATTGCGGCCTAGCCTGGATGCCTCCGGAATGGTTCTTACGCCCGCGACGCGGGCTTCGGAAAGAGAAGCAGAAAATTGAAGAAATGCGGAGGCGAGAGGCGCAGGGCATAGAGGAGCGCCTCGGCACCTTACGATTGCAGAGAGGGCCCGCCAGCGAGGCCCCACGGCACGCCGGGGCAGGCGCCCGCGCTACCTGTTTCGGGCTACCCTATGCCGCGCGCTACGCGGGCTTCGGCCGTGGTCGCGTTCTTTTCGCACGTCCCGCTGAGCGGGACCGGCGGCAGAGCGTTGGCTGGCCCGGGGCCTTTAGGCCCGGTGTATGCTGTTCCGAGCGGCTCTGGGACGTGGCCAATGCCAATGGCCCGCCAAGAAGTTCGGACTTTCTTCGTAACCGCCGTGACCTGGGGACGGCGTGCGATTTTTCACGCCGATCCGTTGGCCCGGCTGTTTCTTGAGGTCCTGCGAGACTATCGCGTGCAGGAGCGATATCTTTTGCATGAGTTCGTGGTCATGCCGGAACATTTTCATGTGTTGTTGACTCCCGCGCCGAATGTCCCCCTGGAGAAAGCAGTGCAGTTCATCAAGGGCGGTTTCTCGTTTCGGGTGAAGCATGACATGGGCTCGAATTTAGAGATTTGGCAGCCCCGCCCCACCAACCATCGTATTCACGGTGCCGCCGATTACCAGCGGCACGCCGAATACATCCGAGAGAATCCTGTGAAGAGAGGCTTAGTGTCCAAGGCTGAGAAATATCCGTACAGTTCGGCCTCCCGGGCGCTGGAGGTGGATCCCGCGCCACCGGGCCTAAAGGCCCAAGTTTTAAGAGCATTTGGTCCGTCGGGCTAAAGCCCGACGCTTCCACCCTAATGCGCTCCACCGCGATGCGGGACCCGCTCTTCCACCGTGATGCGGGACCGACAGCCGACGACCGGCAACGACCATTTATACTTCAGGGTATGCCGCGCATGATCGACCTCATCCGCCAGTCGGCGGTTCCGGCCGCGTTGCTGAAGTCGGCGGCGCACGGCGCTTTGTCGCTGCCCGCGTTCGAGACGCTGGAAATCCTGGTGTTGCTGGCGGAGCATCCGGTAGTTGGCGAGCGGGCGCAACTGACGCTGGCCGGCTGGGACGAAGCGCGTCTGCTGGAAGCCGCGAGCGCTCCCCATGCGCCGCCCGCCGTGCTCGATTATCTGAGCCGCCCGGCGCATATCCGCCCCAATCTGGTTTCCGCGTTGCTGGAAAATGTCGCCGTGCCCGAGGCGCGTTTGCTGGAGCTGGCGCAAACCGCCTCCCGCCCCGTGCTGGTCCAAATGGCGGCCAGTCCGCGGGTGCGCGCTTGCGCCGAGGTGTTGCGGGTGCTGCTGGTGCGTCCCGAGCTGGAAGCGGAGCGCGGGCAACTGGAATCCGCATTGCAGAATCTGGGGGCGCTGGTTACCGATGCTCCCGGCCAGGAAATTCTGGAACCTGAACTCTCGCAATATTTGCGCGACCATGCCGCCGAAATCGCCGCTGAGGAAGGCAAGCCCTTCCGCCTGATCGACTGGAGCGTCGAGGAACAGGCCGAGATCGCCGCAGTGAGCACGGCGTCCGCGCATGCCGGCGTGAATCCCGGCGCCTTGGCCGCGCGCGCCATGGGGCTGGCGGCCGCGGAAGAGCGCGAGCGGGTTTCCCCCGTGCAGAAGATCGCCCGCATGAATATCGGCGAGCGGGTGCAGCTTGCCTACCGGGGCACGCGGGACGAGCGCTTCATTCTGATCCGCGACGGCGCCCGCCTGGTGTCGGCGGCCGTGCTGGAATCGCCCAAGATCACGGAGGCGGAGGTCGAGACTTTTGCCGGCCTCAAGAACGTCGGCGAGCACGTCTTGCGCACCATCTCGATGAAGCGCAAATGGATGCGCAATTACTCCCTGAAACGTTTGCTGACGGCGAATCCGCGCTGCCCGGCGGACGCTGCCTTGCCCCTGATCAAGGAGTTGCTGCTCTCCGATCTGAGAAAATTGATGATTAACAAGAACGTCAGCGACACCGTGCGCAACTTTGCCCTCAAGGTTTTCAAGGACAAGAAGGACCGTCAAGAGTGACGAAAAACCAGCCGGCGTCCGGGCCCGATTCCGATCCCATTGCGGAGTTGCTGCGGCGTGCCAGGACCATCGCGGTGGTTGGCCTCTCCGCTGATCCGCTGCGCCCCAGCCACGGCGTCGCTGCCTACCTGCAGACGCACGGCTACCGCATAATTCCGGTTAATCCGAATATTTCCGAGGCGCTGGGCGAGAAAGCCTATGCCTCCCTGCGCCAGATTCCCGCTTCCGAGACAATTGATATTGTCGATATCTTCCGCCGTCCGGAGCATGTGCCGGAAATTGTCGAGGACGCCATCGGGCGCGGGGTGGCGGCGGTCTGGATGCAGGAATCCATCATCCACGAGCCGGCGGCGGAACGCGCCCGCCGGGCCGGCATGTTCGTGGTCATGGACCGCTGCATTCTAAAAGAACACCACCAGCGGTTCTGACGCGGGCGGCAGGGTTCCCGAGGTTGGGGAGGTTTCGGAGGTTCAAGAATCGTCTCCTGTCTCCGGTCTCCCGGTCCCCCGGCGAGATCGCTTTACGTTTCCCGTTTTTCGCCCACGGCTCCCACGGCGTGCCGGGGCAGGAGCCGGGGCAGGTTTCACGTCTCGCGCAGCGCCGGGCACCAAGCACCAGGCACCAAGCGACAAGCCAGCAGGATCGTCTCCCGGCCCCCAGCTACTAGCTACCAGCTACCAGCTACTGCTTTTTTGCGGTATTCCCCCGATTTCCATTTGCGGGTTTTCCGCTAGAGTTTTTCTTAGAATTGCCGATCTATCACTTGGGCATGATGGCGCCGCAACGAGGGCCGAACCAAGGGTGTTAAAAGACTTGCGCGCGCCGTCGGCCCGTGACGCAGGGCGCGGCTGGGGTTCAGCCGCCGGGAGTACGTTATGAAGCGCCTCGCTTTTCTGCTCGGATTTTTCGCCGCCAGTATTTACTTCAGCTATCCGCCGCGGTTTCGCAAAGCGAAATCGGAGCCGAAGCCCATCGATCCGCGCATCCTGCGGGAACTGGGCGCTCTGTAGGAAGCCGGCGCGGCGTGGAGTGCCTGCGCGCAGCACCGAGCACCAAGCACCAAGCAGTAAGCCAGCAGGGCGTCTCCCGTCCCCGGTCTCCCGTCTCCGGTCCCTTAGCTGCTAACTACTAGCTACTTCCTTTTCCCCCACCTTGAACCTCCCGACGAGCGACTCCAGTGCCGCTAAGAACTTCCTGTAGCGTGCGCTCGATTACGTCGACGGCTTTTTGGACGGGCAACGCGGCCTGCGGATTCGTGGCATAAGTGGCGCATTCGATGGCCTGCAAGGCATTGCGAATTCTATCGTTCATGCGGGCAATGGTTTGGAAGCGCTGCAGCATTTCAAGTTTCCGTTCCCGGACCGTGGATTGCCAGCGCCAGATAAACGTAAAGGTCAACGCGCCGGCCAGCGCGCTGCCCACCAGCCGCAGCGGCCCGGTGCGGTGCAACCAGCCGTTGTAAATCAGCCACTGCAGCCAAAGCGCCGCGCCCAGCACCAGGAAAGCAGCCAGGGACGAAAGAAATACCATCGATCCCCGGGAAGGAATTTGCCGCGCCAGCGGGATTCGGGCCTTCGCCTTCATGAAGCGCCGCGCAGACTCCGCGCGGACCTCGAATATAGGTTAGCGCAAATACCGCCCGCCGGCGATTCTCCGGGTCTCGGGGGAAAGCGGTTTTCGTTTCAAAAGGCGATTAGTCCCGCATGGCGGGAGCTTTTGGCCGGCGGAGGCACCGGGCAACAAGCGCCAAGCGACAGGCCGGCAGGAGGGTCTCCCGTCTCCCGTCCCCGGTCCCCGGCGCGCGGGCGGCCTAGCTTGCGTCGCGGGCGACAGCGGGAAGTCCCACGTAGCGCTTCACGTGAATCCTTCGCGCGCGTTTGCGGGTCCTCGTCTTCGCGATGTCATAGGCGAGCTGCATGTTCAGGAGATGGTTCATGCCGGGGCCAAACGCTTTCTCGATGCGCAGCGCCAAATCAGGCGTAAGCGCGGACTTGCCGTGAAGCAGGTCCGACAAGGTTGCGCGGCGCACCTTCAGGATCTTCGTTGCCTTCGACACGTTGAGGCCAAGCTCCTCGATAATCTCGGTCCTAATCAAATCCCCCGGATGGGGCGGGTTCTTCATCGGCATATGAAACTCCCTAGGTAATCGGAGTAATCGGGTTTAGCTTGAACCGCGCGATTATTGTGCGGCACGCTCCATCGGGTCGAAAAAATCGCTCGGTTCAGGAGCCTGTCGAAGTGAAACTTATTTGAACGAAAAATCAATGACATACGCACGAGCGCCAAATCGTAAGTTCTTGATTCCACGTTCGACGAAATCTATCTCCGACAGACTCTCAGGCCGTCCCCCATTTCCCCAAGTTGCGTAACGTGGCGGGGGACATGTGCGGCAACCACCCGAGCAAATCTCGCCACGGCAAACAAATCATCAGAAGGCGTCCGTCTGGCCTGGGTCTTAGCGAAACGGGTACAGGTTCCATATTTGGGCGGCAATAATGTACAAGAAGACGGCGAATCCCAAGAGGAACGGGGCAAGCACAGCGCGAACCCAGAACACCTTCCTCCGACGCAACCTCCTGACGGCTAGCTCCTTCTCAGCATCTGTAACGGCCCGATATTCACGAGGGAATATACCGAATACCGTTCCTATAATCGCGGCGAACCACAGGAGAAGAGGTACGAACAACAACGCCTTGGCGGGAGGGTGGGCTGTCATCCTGGGCGACGTCAGGTTCTCACGAAGAAGTGCCGAATACATCGCAATGACAATACCGCTACTCGTTGCAACATACTTCAGAGAATCGACCAGGATATCGATCGTTTTCCTGTCGAGCTCCTCGTAGTCCGCCACTCGTGGCGGCGGCTGTGCCGGTGGTCGGCCCACTGGAATTTCCTCAGAAACCGAACCGACGTCTTGCCTCACCGATCGCAGACCCGTAGTCGCCGCGCTTAGCGTCATCGATCGCCTTCTGGATTTTTGGGTCATCAGAACTTAACCTGCCGAGCAAGGTTGTGAACATCTCCACACTGAGAACGATTGCGTTTGCTGCACCGCAGTGTTCACAGTAAAACGTTATTTCTTGCGGTAGTGTCGGATCGCCACGAAGGCGACGGACATCGTCTCGGCCTTCTGCGCTCAGGTTCATCCGACTGACCTCGTTGCACTTGAAGCACTTGAAACTCAAGTCGGCCATAGCGAGCCTCCTTCTAGCGCTAGTGTCAATTCAAGCCCGACTCACGGTTCGCACGGAGGGATACCTTACAGATGAGGAATTCTATCACAATGTGGGAGCTTCTGTATTGTCGGCAAGCCGGAAGTCGGCCCGATCCGGCTTCATTACCGCGCTGATCGAGGGCAGCCCGAT
>Ga0326728_10008311_pt1 | contig 25881 bp, 18 predicted proteins | sample MB3enrmetagenome_FD_207602 | JGI IMG/M metagenome (GOLD analysis project Ga0326728, IMG submission 207602) | Lab enriched peat soil microbial communities from McLean, Ithaca, NY, United States - MB31MN | ecosystem: Environmental > Terrestrial > Soil > Wetlands > Peat | place: USA: New York... | reverse complement strand
TGAGGCGCCTGGTGGACTGGGGCGCCGACGCCGTCAAGGTGGTGATCTACTACGTCCCCTCCGAAAGCTCCGCCATCAACGACGTCAAGCACGCCTTTATCGAGCGCATCGGCGCCGAATGCGAAGCCTACCAGATCCCGTTCTTCCTGGAATTCGTCGGCTACGATCCCCAAGGCGGCGATGAAAGAGGATTCGAATTCGCCAAAGCCAAGCCGCAGATGGTGAAGAAGAGCGTGGAAGAGTTCTCCCAGCCGCGCTACAAAGTGGACGTCCTCAAGGTGGAGGTTCCCGTCAACGCCGAGTACGTGGAAGGCTGCGGCGTATTCAAGGGGCAGAAGGCATACACGCGGCGCGAGGCGCTGGCGCATTTCCGCGAAGCCGCGGCCGCCGCCGGCAAGCCGTTCATCTACCTGAGCGGCGGTGTAGGCCACGCGCAGTTCACCGAGTCCCTCATGCTGGCGGCCGAAGCCGGCGCGGACTACTCCGGCGTATTGTGCGGCCGCGCCACCTGGAAGGAAGGCATCCCCGTCTACGCCCAACACGGTCTCAAGGCGCTGGAGGATTGGCTGCGGCGGGACGGCGTGAGGAATATCGAAGCCGTGAACCAAGCCGTCCACGCGGCCGTGCCCTGGTACGTCAAGATGGGGCTGCCCGCGCCGGCATAGCGGAACCCGGCCGGCCATGCCAGCTTGCCCAAGTGGCCCGTGTCGGGTCAACTTTGCAATCCGGCTTCCTACGTCGGTTTCGGCACGTGGACCTGAGCCAGCGAAAGCAGCGCCAGGCCGCCGGCGAAGAACACCAGCATCAACACCGCCATGCTCTTCACCCGCAGGTCGCCGCCGCGGAACTCTTTCCACACCAGCAGCCCCCACAGAGCCGCCACCAGCGGCGCTCCCTGGCTCAGGAAATAGAACAGCGTCCGGCTATCCTGAAACAGATCCGGCGTGTGCGCCGTCACCCACAGCGCCAGCGCCCCCGTGCACCAGATGGCTCCGGCCACGATTCCCTTGGCGTGGTCCTTGACTCCGGCCTTGATATAGTCGCCGATCTCCACCGGATCGCCTTCCACCGGCAGGTTGACGAAGAAAATGCTGAAGACGAACGTCGAAAAGAACAATCCCAGCGTGAACAACACGGTCAGGGTGAAGGGCCCCAATCCGATTTCGGTCTCTCTCGCGTTGTCAATCAGCGGCAGACCCGCGCCCAGCAGGAGTCCGCCCACGATGCCCAGAATCACGCCTTTGCCGGACTTTGGGCGCCGCGTGCTCTTGGTCTTTCCGGCCCGCGCCAGCACCTCGTGCCGCAGCACGCTCAGCATATTGAAGCCTATGGCGTCCGCGATGACGGCCAGAATCAGCAGCGCGCAACCGCCCAGCAGAAGCGTGGCATTGCCGGCCGGCACGCCGAACATGGCGGCGACCGTCGAAACCGTGAGCGCCGCCGCGAATGCCGTCGGGAAGGCCACCGTCATACCCGAGACCGCCACCGACGACATCAACAGCATGTTGCCGAGATTGAAGACCACACCGGCCAGCAAGGCGTAAAACCACTGCCGTTTCCCGGAATTGCTCAGGTCGTCCATGAACGAGAGCCCGTTGAAACCGATATTGCCGAAGGTGAACGCGTAGATCACCGCCAGCACCAGCGCGCCCAAGGCAAAATCGACATAAAAGAGTTCGTACCGGAACTTCCCGGCAACCTTATACGCGCTTGCCCACGAACCCAGACAAACCATGCCAAGGATCAACACGAGCAAAGCCGCACCGAAGGTCTGTGGCAGAATCATAACGATTTTTCCCGGATACGTGAGGGTACAATGCCGTGCCCGGCCGGGTCAACCGTGCCGGGCCGAATGGCGTCGAAAGGTACTACCGCGGGGCGTGCCGGCGGCGCAATATCCGGTTCCGCCAGCCGTGGAGTCTGCCCCGGAGCCTGCCGCACCTGCCAGGGCGCCGGGTGCTCGGAACAGTCCGGCAGCGCCGCCCCCGCATAATAGTTCAGTCCATACTGCCAATTCCGATTCAAATGGTCCGTGCAGACATCGCCGGCATGCGGGGCCACTCGCAGCCACAGTGCCCGCGGCGATGGCATTCGTTCCAGCGCCGGCACCGCGGAGTCCTTCACGTAGACCGCGCCCGCGGCCACCCCTGCGGCCAGGCATACGGCTGCCGCCATCCGGCGTCCGCGAGATTCCAGAAACCACACCAGCGCGGCCACTCCCAGCGGCGCCAGCCAGGTGATGTCGAAAACCGGCCGGATGGCCCGCGACAGCCCCATCTCCAGCGCACTGGCCGCCAGCGGGGCGGCGATGGGGAACGCGACCAGCAGCAGGGCGCATGCGGCCAGCCACGGCCGCGCGTTCGCTAGTTCGTCCAGCCCCAGCGCCATCAGCACCGCGGCCCCCGGCAGTAACGGCAGGATGTACGCCGGCAGCTTGTTCGCCGCCAGGGAAAAAAACGCCAATCCCCACACCACCCACACCAGCAGAAACGCTTTGCGTGGATCCCGAACCGTGGCCCGCCGGGCGGAAAGCGCCACGAGCGGCGCCCATGGGAGCAGCGCGCCCACCAGCACCGGGATATAAAACCACCAGGGTTGTCCGTGCAAAATGGTTTCGCTGGAGGTGAAACGCTGCAGATTATGGCGGACCAGAAAAACCTTTAGGAAAACATTGCCATTCTTCAGATAACAAAACAGATACCAAGGCACGGAAACTGCCAGAAATGGCCCCACGACGCGCCCCCGGGCGAGGTCGCGGAGGCGCCGTCCGCGCAGCGCCACGGGCAATGCCAAGACCATCGCGAGCGGTCCTTTCGCCAGCACGGCCAATCCCATAAGAGCGGCAGCCAGCGGCAAGGTTCGGGTATCGTCTCTTGCAACCCACGGCAGAGCCAGCAACATGGCGCCGCCGAACGTGGCGGCCAGGGGCAGGTCGGTTACGCCCGCCTGGCCCAGTCCTTGCCATCCCACCGAACTGCCCAGAATCAGCACCCCCAGCCAGGCCACGCGGCGATTGTACTCGCGGTTGAGGATCCACCAGAAGAATGCCAGGAACCCGGCCGCCAATAGCGCCACTGGCAATCGCGGCGCCAGGTCCGGGCCGAAGCCCGCTCGGAAAGCCGCGCCGGTCATCCAATACAGAAGCGCCGGCTTCTCGAACCAGGGCTCGCCCCACAGCCGCGGCGTGATCCAATCTCCCGAGCGCGCCATTTCCCGCCCAACCGAGGCGTACCGCGGTTCATCCGGCCCGAGCACACCCGTGGCGCCGAGCTGGTAGAAGTACAAAACATACGCCAGCGGTAGCGTGAGCCACACCCAACGTGGGATTTTCCACGGCATTTCTCCTATTATAGAAGCCAGTGCTGTCAGACATCGCGAGTCTTCCCACGGCCGAGAATTCCGCCATCCAGCTTCACCCCGCCGACAACATCGCCGTGGCGCGCGTCCCCATCGCCGCCGGGACTGCGCTGCTGATCGATGGGGTACCGCTTGTTGCGCGGGATTCCATCGCCGCGGGCCACAAAGTAGCCATCCAAACCATCCAGCCGGGCCAGAAGGTGGTGCGCTACGGCCAGCCCGTTGGGCGCGCGCGCGGCCTCATTGAACCTGGCCGCCATGTCCACACCCACAACCTGGTTTTCGAGGAGTTGGACCGCGAATACGAATTTCCCTCCGTGGATCTTCCCGTGCCCGAGCGCCGCGATGGGCCGACGTTCCTCGGCTACGTGCGCGAGGACGGCCGCGTGGGCACCCGCAACTACATCGCCGTGGTGGCGGCCAGCAATTGCGCCGCGCACACCGCCGAACTGGTGGCGCGGAGCTACGCCGGCGAATCGCTGCCGCCCAACGTGGATGGCGTGGTCGCGTTCCCTCATGGCGATGGCTGCGGACACGCCGCCGGTCCCGACGTGGACCAACTCCGCCGCACCCTGGGCGGCGTCCTGGCGCATCCCAACGTTTCCGCGGCCGTGATTCTGGGGCTGGGCTGCGAGGACAACCAGATCGATCGCTACCTGGATTCTGGTGCGGAGGCGGGTTCCCGGCTGGCTGGGTTGACGCTGCAATCGAGCGGCGGGACCCGCGGCGCGGTGGAGGCCGCCCGCCGCGAAATCGCCCGGTTTCTCGATCGGGCATCAGCCCAACGGCGCGTGCCGGCGCCGGCTTCCCGGATCGTGCTGGGCCTCAATTGCGGTGGATCGGATTCGTTTTCGGGGATCACCGCCAACCCGGCCCTGGGTTACTGCTCGGACTGGCTCGCCGAACTGGGGGCTACCACCGTGCTCGCCGAGACGCCCGAGATCTGCGGCGCCGAGCACCTCCTGGTGAAGCGCGCCAGGAATCGAGAAGTGGCTGAGAAATTATTGACTTGCATTCAAAACTACAAGCGATACCTGAGCCGTTTTGAAGCCAGCTTCGACCATAATCCGAGTCCCGGCAACAAAGCCGGCGGGTTGACCAACATTCTAGAGAAATCGCTGGGCGCGGTGGCCAAAGGGGGCACTTCGACCCTGATCGGGGTCTACGAGTATGCCGAGCGCGTGACCGCTCCCGGATTCGTCTTCATGGACACGCCGGGCTACGACCCGGTGTCGCTGACCGGCCTGGCCGCCGGCGGTTGCAACCTGATCGCCTTTACTACGGGACGCGGCAGCGCCATTGGCTTTCCCACCGTTCCGGTGATCAAGATCGCCAGCAACAGCCACACCTACCGCCGCATGGAGGAGAACATGGACGTGAACGCCGGCGCCATCGCCGATGGCGGAAAATCCGTGCAGCAAGTGGGCCGCGAGATTTTCGATCTGGTTCTGGAGGTAGCCTCCGGCCGGCGCACCGGCGCCGAACGATTGGGCCACCGCGAATTCATGCCCTGGCGCATCGGCCCGGTGATGTAATTTGGGGTCGATTGCCAACCTGCCCTGCGAACCGTTCCAGTACAATAGGAAAACCATGTCTCGAAGCTTGTCGGTCATTGCCCTTGCCGTTGCGCTAGGGTTCGGCGCAAGTGCCGTAGCGCAGACTCCGGCCGCCCCTAAACCCCCTGAAACCAAGAAGAAGTCGGCTCTGGATAAAGCGGTACTGGAGGCCTGGGCACGCCACTTGCTGGTGATGGACTCGCGCATCTCCGTCACGGTTTCCGATCCCCAGCCCGCTCCCATTCCGGGCTTCGTGGAGGAGACCTTGCACGCAACGCTGGGCGACCGCTCGCAGGATTTCGTCTTCTACATTTCCAAGGACGGCAGCAAGATCCTGCAAGGCACCGTGTGGGACGTCGGCCTCAACCCCTTCAAGAAGGACCTCGACCGGCTGAACACCGCCTTCCAGCCCAGCATGGGAACGCCCGGCGCCACCGTGGTCCTGGTGGAGTTCAGCGATTTCGAGTGCCCGTATTGCAAGGAGGAGGCCAAGATGCTCCGCGACAACCTGCTGTCGGCTTATCCCAAGCAGGTGCGCCTCTACTATAAGGAGTACCCGCTGGTGTCCATCCATCCCTGGGCGAAACCGGCCGCCATGGCCGGGCGCTGCGTGTTTCAGCAGGCCGCCAACACTTTCTGGGACTACCACGATTGGATCTACGCCCACCAAGCCGAAATCACCCCGGAGAACTTCAAGGAAAAGGTGATGGATTGGGCCAAAACCGCCAAGGATATCGACGCTTCAAAGCTCGGCGCCTGCATCGACACGAAGGCCACCGAGGACGTCATCGACAAGAATATCGCGGAAGCCAAAGCCCTGGAAGTGACCGGCACACCCACCCTGTTTGTGAACGGCCGGCGCATTCCCTACGTGATCGACTGGCCCTCGCTGCGCGGCTTCATTGACTACGAGATCGAGTATCAGAAGACCGCCAAGAACGCCGGCGAGGATTGCGGCTGCAATATGACCCTGGAACTCCCCGGCGCACCCGCCGCGACGCCAGCCGTCCCGCTGCGGAAGAAGCCGTAGACGCGCTACATCCCCGGCAGCAGCTCGCGCACGTGGCGCATGAGCTCCGACGGAAAGAACGGCTTCGCCAGGAAGCGAATCTGTCGGGCCGCCGCCGGGGCTTCCCGGTAGTGACCCGAAATCAGCAGCACCGACGCCTCGGGATGCAGCTTCAGTATGCGCTCGGCCAGCTTGACGCCATCCATCTCGGGCATCTTCACATCGGAGATGAGCAGGTCGATGGGCAGCCGCTCGCAAATGCGAAGCGCGTCGCTGGGCCGTGGCGCAACCAGCACATTGACATTCCGGGGTTTGAGCATGGTCTCGACCAGCCGCAGAATCTGCGGCTCGTCGTCGACGATCAGAACCGTAGGGGTCCGTCCCTCCATGAGCAGAATTGATTCTACGGTTCCGCCATGCGATCCGCAAGCCGGGCCGCTGTGCCCGGCCGAGGCCTACTCCGCTTTCCTCGGATTCTGCGACAATGCAACGAGTAGCGAGGTTCTCACTATGCCGTGCTTTCTGGTAGTTGCCATTCTGGCGTTTCCCCGGGCCGTCATGGTCCTGATGTTCCTCTTCACTAACTATCTGGAACGCGCGTATCACGGCCTGCTGGTTCCCGTGCTGGGATTCGTCTTCCTGCCCCTGACCACCATCGTCTACGCCTGGCTGCACAACTCCCACCGTCCTCTCGAAGGGATCAACCTGCTGTTCCTCGTTATTGCCGTGGTGATCGATTGTGGCGGCCTGAGCGGCGGCGAGTGGCACAGGAGGCGGCGCGACTGAGCGCAGCCATCCGCGGGGGATGGCGCGCGCTACCGGCGGAAACCAGGCGGCCAGGACGGACGACCGAAGGGGTACGTGTGGAATATGCCACGAAAACCGGATTTCCCGGTTCTGGATTCTCCCGGTGGGGCGAAATTGGCGCTTCGCGGAGCGCAGGACGGCTCCGAAAAGAAACTTGCACGCCGGAGGATCGGAAGTTGGCCGCTTGTGGTACGCTAACTGAACACCGGGTGCCAATCATGGAGGTTCCGGAGTAGGTCTGTTTCGCCGCCAGCGACGAGCTGCGGCAGGAGGAAACTATAAATGACAACGACTTCAGTCTTGCGGTTGCTGCAAGGTACAGCCCCCGACTCAGTGGAAACTGGCGCGAGTTCGGTGGCTTTCATTCCTTTGGTGGTGATGCTGGTCGTCGCAGTGGTGTTCATCATCGCCATGTGGAAGGTTTACACGAAAGCCGGCCAACCCGGATGGGCGATCCTGATCCCCATCTACAATCTCTACATCCTCTTGAAAATCGCCGGCCGTCCCGGCTGGTGGATAATTCTCTGCTGCATCCCCGTCGTCAACCTCGTGATCGCCATTCTGGTGGCCATCGATGTCGCCAAGTCCTTCGGCAAGAGCGCGGCCTTCGGTGTGGTTATGCTGTTTCTGCTGTGCGGCCTCGGTTATCTCATGCTCGGTTTTGGAAAGGCCACCTATGTGGGGCCGGCCGCGCTGGCCAAGGCATAGCTCGCACCCGGCGAAGAAACGAAATTTGCGTGCCAACGAGAAGATGGTAGGGCGACTCCCGCCGTCCTCTCTAAGGGACTAACCTGCTGCATCTCGTCGTCGCGGCGGCGATCGATGCCGGCGGCCTGAGCGGCGGCGGACAGGAGGCAGCGGGACTGAGTATGCAGCCATCCGGCACGGAGAGCCTGGAAGCCCGGCTGGCGGCGGTTCGCGGCCGTATGGCGCGCGCCGCCGCCCGCGTGCGGCGCGACCCCGCCGGCATCCTTCTGCTGGCGGTCACCAAAGTCTTCCCGGCGGCTGTGATTCGCGAGGCGTACGGTTTGGGCCTGCGGGAGTTTGGCGAGAACTACGTGCAGGAGTTCGAAGGCAAGGCGCCGGAAGTCGCCGGCCTCGCGGGCGCGCGCTTCCATCTCATCGGCCACTTGCAATCCAACAAGGCGCGCAAGGCCGCCGAGCTGTTCCAGGTGGTGCAAACCGTGGACTCGCCCAAGCTGGCCCGGCGTTTGAACGAAGCCGCCGCCGGCGCCATCGAAGTCATGATCGAGGTCAAACTGTCCCCGGAGGGCGCCAAGTGCGGCGCCGACCCCGCGGAATTGCCCGGCATCGTCGCCGCCGTGCGCGAGTGTCCGCGCCTGGATCTGCGCGGCCTGATGACCATGCCGCCGTGGTCGGACGATCCCGAGGCGTCGCGGCTGTATTTCCGGCGCCTGCGCGAACTGGCGGAACGGCACGGTCTGCGCGAGCTGTCCATGGGAATGTCGCACGATCTGGAAACCGCCATCGAAGAAGGCTCCACGTGCGTCCGCGTCGGCACGGCCCTGTTCGGCATGCGGAGGAAGGCGTAAGACTTGCCTGCAACTTCAATCTCACCGCCCGATGTGGCGCGGGAAGCCTTGGCAACGCGGCCATGACCGTCGGCTTCTACTCCCCGCTTCCGCCCGCGCGCACCGGTGTGGCCGATTACGCCGCCGCGCTGCTAGTGGAACTGCGCCGCCGCGGCCCGGTGGAAATCGCGCCCCGGCGCTGCGACGTGGCCCTTTACCACCTGGGCAACAATCCGCTTCACGCCGCCATCTACCGCCGCGCGCTCGAACGTCCCGGGGTGGTGACGCTGCACGACGCCGTGCTGCACCATTTCCTCCTCGGGCAGCTCGACCAGTCCGCCTACGTGGAGGAGTTTGTCTACAACTACGGCGAATGGAATCGCGGGCTGGCGCGGGAACTATGGCGCGGCCGCGCGGCTTCGGGCGCCGACCCTCGCTATTTCCAGTACCCCATGCTCAAGCGCGCCGCCGAGCGGGCCCTGGCGGTGGTGGTGCACAATGCCGCCGCCCGACGCGCGGTGAAGGCCGCCGCGCCCGGCGCGCGCGTGGTCGAGATCCCGCACCTGCTGGAGACGCCGCCGCTCGGGAGCGAATCCGAGACGATCCGTTACCGGCAGCGGCTGGGAGTGGATCCGGGCGCGTTCCTGTTCGGCGTCTTCGGTTACCTGCGTGAATCCAAGCGCCTGTTCAGCGTGCTCGAAGTTTTCGCCGAGGTGCACCGGGAAATCCCGGCGACTGCCTTGCTGGTGGCCGGACAGTTTGTCTCCAGCGATTTGGAACGAGCCGTGGCGCCGCTCGCCGCCCAACCCGGCGTGGTGCGCCGCCCGTATCTGAAACCGAGCGAATTCTGGTTGGCCGCGTCCGCGGTGGATGCCTGTATCAACCTGCGGAATCCGTCGGCCGGCGAGACCTCCGGCATCGCCATACGGATGATGGGTCTGGGCAAGCCGGTCCTGCTCACCGACGGCGAAGAGTGCGCCGGATTTCCGGAAGGCGCCTCGGTGCGCATTCCGCCAGGACCTGCCGAGCGCGAATCGCTGCGCCGGCACATGGTTCTGCTACCATCTATGTTCGAGGTGGCGCGTGCCATCGGCCAACGGGGAGCCGGGCACGTTGCAGCCCACCACCGGGTGGATCGGGTAGGACAACAATACTGGGATTTGCTGTGCGCGCTCCGTACCTAAGCTCGGCTTTGTGCGCGACGCTGATCGCGCTGGCCGCGCCGCAGAAGACGCCCCTGCGCCAGTTGCACGTGCCGGTCGCCATGCGCGATGGCATTCACCTCTCGGCCAACGTCTTCCTGCCCTCCGAGCACGGACGCTTCCCCACCATCCTGATCCGCACGCCCTACGGCAAGGGAACCGGTCTGTCGTCCAACTGGCAAGCCCTCGTGGACCACGGATACGCCGTGGTGGTGGAGGACGTGCGCGGCCGCTACGAATCGGAAGGCGCCTTCGAGCCGTTCACGCAAGAGCCGGCCGACGGCAACGACACGCTCAACTGGATCGCCCGCCAGCCATGGTCCGACGGCAAGATCGGCATGACCGGCGGATCCTACCTGGGCATTGTGCAGTGGAAGGCCGCCCTCGCCAACAACCCGCATCTCAAGGCCATCTTTCCGGTGGTGTCGGGCTACGACGACTACCTGGACCGGTTTTATTCCACCGGCGGCGCCCTGAAGCTGGGCAACCGCCTGGAGTGGATGGCGGAGAACCTCAGGGCGCCGGCGTATCACGCCGATTTCAGCCAGTTCGTCCTGCACCTGCCCCTGCGCAGCGCCGACCTGGCGGCTACCGGATTGACTTCGGAGATGTACCGCCAGGCCGTGGCCCATCCGTCGTTCGACGGCTTCTGGCGCTCCATCAGCACCAAGGAACAGATCGACAAAATCCGCATTCCGGTGTTCGCGGTGGGCGGCTGGTACGACAACTTTGTGGAGAGCGACCTGGCGGCCTTCGCCGCGCTGCACAAGACCTCCGGCCTGAATCGCATTCTGGTGGGCCCATGGCCGCACAACATGTCGCGGACGTTCCCCAGCGTGGATTTCGGACCCGATGCCCAGGTTCCGGTGCGCCAGTTGCAGCTCGAGTGGTTCGACCAGTGGCTCATGGGCAAGGACACCCCGCTGGTCTCGGAGCCTCCGGTAAAGGTCTTCGTCATGGGCTCCAATCGCTGGCTGGAAGCTCGCGAATGGCCGCCGCCGAACGCCCAGACGCGGAGTTGGTACCTGGATAGCGGTGGTAGCGCCAACACCCTGAACGGCGACGGCGTTCTGGGGGAGACGCTGGCGGCGCGTCCCCGGCAGCACGCCGCGCGCGACAGTTTCGTCTACGACCCGCGCGATCCGGTGCCCACGCGCGGCGGCGCGGTGTGCTGCAACCCCGATGTCTTCCCCTGGGGACCCATGGACCAGCGTCCCGTGGAGCAACGGCGCGATGTGCTGGTTTACACGTCGGGGGCATTGGCGCACGACCTGGAAGTAGTCGGCCCCGTGAAGGTCGTCCTGTATGTTTCGACCGCGGGCAAAGACACGGACTTCACTTCGAAGCTGGTGGACGTGTTTCCGGACGGCATGGCGCGCAATCTCACCGATGGCATCCTGCGTCTGCGCTACCGCAACTCTCTGGAAAAGCCCGAGCCGGCCACGCCAGGCGAGACGTATCGAATCGCCGTGGATGCCGGCGTTACCGGCAATGTGTTCCGCAAGGGGCACCGTATCCGTCTGGAAGTTTCCAGCAGCAACTTTCCGCGCTTCGACCGCAACCTCAACACCGGCGGCGTCACCGCCGATGAAGCCCGCCCGGTGAAAGCCACGCAGACGGTCTGGCACGACCGCCAACGTCCCTCGCATCTCGAGTTGATGGTCATTCCGGAAGGCAGACCCTCAGGATTTTGAGTGAGAAGTACTAGGGCCTTGGCTGTAGTATCCTCTGCCTCAGATGCCCGTACCTAAGTGGTACGTGCGGGACCTGGAAAACGGGCCTTTCCGATATACAATCCTTGATGAAAGATGTCGCGGAGATCGCGGCAACCTGGTTCGGCGAACATCGTTCGCCCCGGAGAACCAAGGGAGGGAACGTTGAAAAACTATATCTACGCAGCTACAGCATTGCTGGCTTTGGGAATGGCCGTGCCACAGGCGCGCGCCGATCAGGTCATAACGTTTGCAACCCCGTCGGGGAACGTCGGCAGTTCGTCCCACTTGTATAGCGCCACTGGCGGGGACAGCGTTCTTGCCCAAGCCTATACCTGCTCGTACACTTCCTCGGGCACTAACGTAAACATAGCCAGTTGTGGGACATGGTCGTCGTCGAATATCGATTTGTACGGCAACAGCGGCGGGCTCGGGGTGACCGGCCTGACTGACACCAGTAACGCACTCCAATTCACCCAGAGCCTCAGTTCCGGGACGTATACCGACAAGTTCTACTTCGTGCAGTTGGATTTCTCGCAGGCGCTCCCATCCGCGACAATCCAGTTGGGGTCGCTCAGCAGCGGCGCCACTTGGTACATTTACGAATCCTCTACAGCGGGGACCCTGGGCACCAATACCTACATCGCCTCGGGCAGCGGCAGTAACCTGACGGCAACGATTTCGAATATCACGCCTAGCGAGTACTTCACACTCGTGGTCGATTGCTATCCTTCTACAACCGATACGGGCCTGCTGAACGAAATCACAATCCCCGGCGGCGCCACACCCGAGCCGGGAACCTGCTTGTTGATGGGGGTCGCCCTGGTCGGATTGGGCGTGGGCGGCAAGAAGCTGCGCCGGCGTTCGTAATCGCGATAGGCTGCGCCTGCGGCTACGCTCCTGCCGCCGCAGCCGATGCTTCGTAACGCGGCGCGTCGAAGATTGCCTGAGTCACAGTTGACGGCGCCGCTGTAACTGGTTGGTGTTCCCTCCTGCGAAGGCGTGCGCCTGAGCACGCCTTCGTCCTTATTAGAGCCGATCCTGCACGCGCCAGCGGTGCGGGACAGGCTGGATCTCACCAAGCTTCCCCACCGTGATAGCATGTAGCTCTTGCGCCTCGGAATCCATCTCTCCACCTTCGGCTCGCTGGAAAAGGCGGCCTTGCGCGCGGCCGAAATCGGCGCCAACACATTGCAAATCTTCACCGCCAGCCCGCGCATGTGGCGCGCGCGCGCGCCCGGCCCGGCGCAGGTGGAAGCCCTGCGCGCCGTCCGCAAGCAACATGACATCCGGCCGCTGGTAGTGCATGTCAACTACCTGGTCAACCTGGCGTCGCGCCACCCGCTGATTCGCGCGCGGTCCATCGTAGCGTTGCGCGGCGAATTCGAACGCGCGGCCCTGGTCGGCGCCGAATACCTGGTGGTGCACCCCGGCAGCGCCAAGGGGCAGAGCATGGAAGCCGCCATCGCCGCCGTTGCCGAGGGAATCCGCGACGCCGCCGGCGCGGCTCGGGGCGTGACCTTGTTGCTGGAGAACACCGCCGGCAGCGGATCGAGTGTGGGCAGCCGTTTCGAGGAACTGCGCGCCATCCGCGATTTGGCGGCCGGTTACAGCGATGCGCCCGTGGGCTACTGCCTGGACACCTGCCACCTGCTGGCGGCCGGTTTCGACATCTCGACTCCCGCCGGCCTGCGCGACACGCTGCGGCAGGCCGACGCCATCCTGGGCCTAGCGAATGTTCCCGTGATCCATGCCAACGATTCGAAGGCGCCGCTCGGATCGCATGTCGACCGCCATGCCAAGATCGGCAAGGGCCATATCGGCCGCGAGGCGTTCCGCCGTTTGCTGGCGCACCCCAAACTGCGCCGCAAAGCCTTCATCTCCGAGACCCCGGTGGAGCGCGAAGGCGACGACCGCCGCAATATGGCCACCCTGCGCTCGCTGGCGCCGGGTTAATAGCCGTCAGCCTGCAGCCATCAGCTACCAGCCCTAACCATTCCTTCGTAGCCACGTCCATGCCATACTGACTGCTGATGCGAAAGGTTCTAATCGCCGGAGGCGGACTGGCCGGTCTATCGGCGGCAGCCGCTCTCGGAAGCGCCGGCTTCGAGGTCGACCTGTTTGAAGCCAGGCCGTTTCTGGGCGGGCGGGCTACGTCCTACGCCCTGCCCGCCGCCGATGGCGAGGAAGCCGAGACCGTCGACAACTGCCAGCACATTCTGCTGCGCTGTTGCGTCAACCTGCTGAACTTTTACGAGCGGTTGGGGGTGCGCGACCGCATCCGGTTTTACCGGGAATTCTTCTTCCTGGAGCCGGGCGGACGGCTCTCCGTGCTGCGCCGCGGCCGGCTCCCGGCGCCCTTTCATTTCACTGGGTCGTTCTGGAAGATGCACTGCCTGTCGCGCGCCGACAAGCTGGCGATCGCCAAAGCTCTGCTGGCGATCCGCCGGGAGCGCGCCAAACGCCGGGACCTGGACCGGATCAGCATGCTCGACTGGCTGCTGCAAAAGCGCCAGACGGCGGGCGCCATCGACCGTTTCTGGCGGCAGGTGCTGGTGAGCGCGGTCAACGAGGACCTGGACCACATGGCGGCGCTGCACGGGTTCCGCGTCTTCTGGCTGGGCTTTCTGTCGCGCGCCGATTCTTACGAAATGGGCATTCCGTCGGTGCCCCTGGGCGACTTGTACTCGGTCGAGGCGTGGAAAAACATGAGCCACGTGCGCCTGCACCTGCGCAGTCCGGTACAAGCCATCGAAGGCGGCGATTTCGTGGTGGCGGGCGAGCGCCTGCGGGGCGATTTCTCGATTTGCGCCCTGCCCTTCGACCGGCTCGAAGCGGTGGGCCTCCCGGCTCCGCCCTTCGAACATTCGCCCATCACCGGAGTCCACCTCTGGTTTGATCGCGAAATCACCACGCTCCCTCACGCCACCCTGCTGGACCGCACCATGCAATGGATGTTCAACAAGGGCGGCGGCAAGTATCTGCAACTGGTGGTGAGCGCGTCGCGGGATCTCACAAACCTGTCGCGCAACGAGATCGTCCAGATCGCCATCGGCGACCTGCGGCTGTATTTTCCGAGAGTGCACGAGGCTCGGCTGGTGAAGGCCCACGTGGTCAAGGAGCAGCGCGCCACATTCTCCGCCGCGCCGGAAACCGAGAAGCTGCGGCCCACGGCCCAGTCCGCCATTCCCAACCTGTTCCTGGCCGGAGACTGGACGCGCACCGGCTGGCCGGCCACCATGGAGGGCGCGGTCCGCAGCGGTTACATCGCGGCGGAGCACGTGGCGCAGGCCGCCGGCCAGCCGGCGAGTTTTCTGCTGCCGGATTTGGGGTGAGGTCTATCGCGCAGCCGGTTGCATGACTTCCGCGATGGCGCGGTCGAGCTCGTCGGGTTGCACGGGTTTGAAGACGTAGCCGTCCATTCCGGATTCCAGACAGCGCTCGCGGTCGCCCTTCATGGTGTGCGCGGTCATGGCGACGATCGGCAGGCGCTGGCCGTTGGTTTCCAGCTTGCGGATCTCCACGGTGGCTTCCAGGCCGTCCATCTCGGGCATCTGCACATCCATCAAGACGAGGTCGAAGGCGCCGGTCTGGGCGGAGGAGACCGCGGCGCGGCCGTTATCCACCACGGTGACGCTGTGGCCCCGTTTCTCGAGCAGCCGCCGCGCCACCAGTTGGTTGACTTTGTTATCCTCGGCCAGCAGAATGTGCCAGGCGCGCGACGCGGCGTGGTGGGCTTCTCGGGATTGAAGTGGACCGCCGTTGGACTTCAGGAGCGACGCCACGGTGGCCCGCAGGCGGGATAGATTCAGGGGTTTCAGCAGGACCGCATCGGCTGCTGCGGCTACGCCCGTGTCGCGATCGCCGCTCGAAACCGGCGAGGTCAGGACCACGATCCGGGTGGTCCGCAGACCCGCGTCCTGGCGGATGCGCTGGGCCACCGCGAAGCTGTCCGCCTTGGGAGCGTGCAAGTCGAGGAAGACCAAGGAAAAGGCATGTCCGGCTGCGGCGGCGTCCTGGAGTGCGGGAATCACTGCCGCGGCGTCGCCCAGCGCTTCCGTCCGGAGGCCCCAGGCGGTCAGAACCTCGGCCAGGTTGGCGCGCCGCGAGCTGGTCTCGACGGCCACCAGGCAGCGGATACCGTCCGGCAGGGTGACGGGAGGTTGCGCCGCCACGGCCGTGGAGCGGGCACATTGGACCGTGAAGTGGAAGATGCTGCCCGGTCCACCGGGGCCCGCAGGGACATCGGTTCGCGGGCTTTCCAGCCAGATTCTTCCGCCCATCAGTGTCACCAGCCGGCTGCAGATGGTCAATCCCAATCCGGTGCCGCCGTACTTTCGGGTGGTGGAACTGTCGGCCTGCTCGAAAGGCTCGAAGATACTCTTCTGCTTCTCCGGGGGCACGCCCACTCCGGTGTCCGCGACGCGCACATGCAATACGACGCGGCCGTCCTTATCCTCGAACTCCACCACGACGGCGATCTCGCCGGCCGCGGTGAACTTGACGGCGTTGCCGACGAGATTCACGATCACCTGGCGCAGGCGGCCGGCGTCTCCATTCAGGGCTTCCGGCACCTCGGGGGAGATCCGGTAAGTCAGTTCCAGGCCTTTCTCGGCGGCCCTGACGGCGACGGTCTGAAGCGCGTCGGCGATGCAGTCCCGGAGCCTGAAATCGGTGGCGCACAGTTCCATCTTGCCGGCTTCGACTTTGGAGAAGTCCAGAATGTCGTTGAGGATGGAAAGAAGGGACTGGGCGGAGGCGTTGGCCGCGGTCAGGTACTGCTGTTGCTCGGGGGTCAGGGCGGTTTCCAGCGCCAGGGCGGTCATCCCCATCACCCCGTTCATGGGGGTGCGGATCTCGTGGCTCATATTGGCCAGAAAACTGCTCTTGGCGCGGCTGGCGGCTTCGGCGGCCTGGAGAGCCGTTTCGGCGGATTGCTGGGCGCGGCGCAGTTGCACGATCATTCGTCCCCGCGCGCGGTAGTGGAACATGGCCAGCGCCATCAGGCCGAGAATCGACACCGCGCTCAGGCCCAGGATGCCCAGGAAGGGAACTTCCTTAAACCAGGGCACAAGCACCACGAAGTCGAAGCCGGCAGGGGTGGGATCGACGTTGCCGTTGCGATCCATGGCCCGCACCTCGAACCGATGCCCGCCGGCCTTCAGCGCGGAAAAGGAGATCGAGTTGCCGGTGGCGAACGGACTCCAGGGCGCGCCGTCCAGGCGGTGCGAGAACAACAAACGGTCGGCGGCCGTGATCTTCCATTTGTCGGCGCCCGAGAACACGATGCGGGCGCGACCGTCGGGCGGCACCTTGCTTTGGTTGTCGGCCGCGGACAGAAACGTGCGCGGAGGGTCGGCGTCGGCCTCCCCATGGAACTGGCTGATGCCCGCCGTGGTACCCGCCCAGAGCCGGCCGCGCCGGTCCTCGACCACGGCATACGCCATGCTTGAGGGCAAACCATCGTTCTCGTCGTTGGTGATCCAGACTCCATTGCGCCAGCGATGCACGCCGGAGCCCGATGCCACCCACACGGTTCCGTCGCGGGCTTGCAGCATGTCGCGGACGGTGTCCATGCCATCCCGGATTACGGTCCAGGATTTGCCGTTGTAGCGCAACAGCTTCTGGCGGCCGCCGGCCAGAACGGAGCCATCCGCCATGGGGCAGAGGCGGAAAGAGGCGTTGTCGGTGAAGCCTTCGGTGGGGCCGATTTTGCGGCCCTGGCCGTGGCTATAGAGGGCCAACCCCCCGCTGCCGCCCACCAGCATGTCGCCATTGGGCATTTGGTGGATGGCGCGGACCACACCGAGGTTCCACTCTACGGGCAGACGAAGAAATTCGTGGTACTCCTGGCCATCGAAGATGTGCAGCAAGAACTGCCGGGTGGCATTAATGCGGGTGCAGATCCACGCCGAGCCGGCGTCGCGCGGCAGCACGCGCTGCAGGAACTGGCCGGCAGGGGCCGGGACTTCGCGGAAGCCGGGATGGCGAGGGTCGAAGACCAACAGCGAATTCCCACGGGAGGTCACCACCGTCAGGAGCAGAACCCCGCCCGGTCCGGGGACGACTTCGGTGCCCTGGGTAATGCTACTCCACTTGGCGGGGAAGGGATACTCCTGCCACGTTTCGCCGCTAAGCCGCCAGAGGCCCGTGGAGGAAAGGAACCAGAGTGAGCCATCGGAATCCTCATAGGCGCTTTGGACTCCCGTGCGAACGTTGGCCACTTCGCGCGGCGTCTGCCACAGAGAAGGCGCCAGCCGGGCCAAGCCCTGGTTGGTACCCACCCAGATCGTGCCCCCAGGTTCGGCGACCACGTTGAGGATGGCCCCGGAGAGAACCCCGTTGCGGTCCTGTATATCGATGTGTTCCCCCACCAGGTGGTGCAAGCCACCGGGATCTTGCAGCCAGAGGGTGCCGGCGGTTCCCGGCCACCCTCGGATCACACCCGGGTTGCCGCCGTGGGGGATTTCCCATCGCTGGCCGTTCAGCCGCGCCAGCACTTTGGACTCGTCGCTCTTGCGGGTGGCGACCACATAGAGCGATCCGTCGTCTCGCTGGTATGGCTGTTCGGCGTTTTTCAACCCCAGCGATGCGAACGGATATTCGGTCCAGGAGCTGGCGTCCGGACGCGCCCGGGCGACGCCGGTTTCACCCAGGACCCAGAATCCGCCTGGGTCTCCGGCACAGCAGAGGACGAGGAAACGGCCAAGGTGGGTATCTTGGGCGCGGCGGATCACCCGCTGAGTCCGGCTGTCGAGGTCATATTCGCTGAGCACATCGGCCTGCATCACCAGGACGCGCCGGCCGCCCAGGGGCAGAGTGCCATTGGAATTGACTTTGTGCGATATCCATTTTTGGCCGGAGTACTCCATCAGGTTCCCGGCATCGTCGTTGCTGATTAACGAATCTCGGCCGATGGTCCAGAACGACTGGCCCAAGTTTTTGGGAGCGCGTACGCCGATCGCGCTATATCCATCGAGAACCGTCACGCTCTCGACGCGCCCGTGGCGGATCCATGCCCGGCCATCCGGCCCGATAGAGATCTGCTCGGAGAAGGATTCAGCCAATCCGTCGGCAATCGTCCAGAAACGCCAACCCTCCTGTCCTTGGCTGGCCAGGGGGGTGGCTGTCAACAGCAGTGCGGCGACTGCACGCACGCGACTGAGCCGCCGAAGAGCCATGGCGGGAGAATTCAGAGTCCTCCTCGTTTATGCATATCGGCCGAGACCCTTCGGTTTAAGAGTGTAATCGGTGGGGAGATCCCCGGTTCTGCCGGGGAGGCGGCGGAAGTGCGACAGATCCGCAGGTGCGCTTTTGAGGGGCGCGCAACCGCCAAGCCCCCGGCTCTGGCGGGGGACATTTACGATTTTGGGGCGGGAGCTGTCTTACTGGCCCGACGGCACCTTGATCAGCTTGATTTCGAACAACTTAGGCCAAAGTTTGCCGGTGACAAACAGGCGGTCGTGTTCCGCGTCGTAGGCGATTCCGTTGAGGACTTCGGCCTGGGGAGTCCGGTCGGCGCCGTGCAGCAATCCGGTCAAGTCGATCCAGCCAACCACCTTGCCGCTGGCCGGGTTGATGCGCGCAATGCGGTCGCTCTGCCAGATATTGGAGAAGATCTCGCCTTTGATCCACTCCAGCTCATTCAGGTTGGTGACCGGCTGGCCATTGTCGATGACCGTGAGACGGCTTTGCTCCTGGAGGGTTTCCGGGTCGAGGAAACGGAGTTGGGGCGTGCCGTCGCTCATAATGATGTGCTTGCCGTCGGTGGTCAGGGCCCAGCCTTCGCCCTGGTAGTGGAACTGACCCTTGGTCTCGAAGGTGGCGAAATCGTAAATGAAGCCGACCTCGGTACGGTAGGTGAGCTGGATGAGTTTGTCCTTCCAATTGACAATGCCTTCGCCGAAGTAGGCCCCGGGCAGGTCGTACTTCTGCACCACTTCGCCGGTCTCCAGTTTGACCTTGCGGACGGAAGACTGCCATTCCAGGCCGGTGCTCTCATAGAGGAAGCCCTTCCAGTAAAACAGTCCCTCGATGAAGGCGGTGGGGTCGTGGGGGTAGGAATGCACCACCTGGTAGGTGTACTGGGGGACCGTTCCGGCTTGGGAAGCCGGGCCGCACGCGCAGGCCGCCAGGGCCGCGGCGACGATCAGCAAACGCATATCCATTAAACATAGCACTGCCAGGGAAGCCGTGGCTGGAGCTCGCCTCCGGAGGGGTGCGGGCCATTTGTGGCGGCGGTTGGCTGCGGGTGAGGAAATCGTCGGGTCTGGCGCCCCACGGCCGGAAGTGGGATGGGCGCGGCATCTCCGGCCGCCCAATCTTACGCCTCCTTGCGGATATTCAGAAACAGGAACCGGAAATAGCGGTAGGAGCACCAGCGGCATCGCAGGACCGGCATACGCCACAGTTCCAGGGTCTCCTCGAAATCCGTCCGCGGCGTGGAGGGATGCACATCGAGCCCGCCGCAGCGCGGACATTGAACCTGCAGGATGTGAGGTTTCCGAGCGGCCCGGCGGAATTCCATGGCGGACGGCGGAGTGGCGGCCTGGGCCGGCGGTGGCGGGGCCGGCGTGGGTGGCGCCAGGGAGAGAGGTGGAGGCTCCCTTTCGAGTTTCGGTCCGGCGGCGCGCCAGATCTTGGGATCTGGGGGCGGATGCGCCGCCTGGGATTGGGCTTTACTGGCCCATTGCCGTGCGATGACGTCTAGCAGACGAAGCTCGCTGACCAGTTTCTGCGCCGTCCAGCCGGTTTCCGGAGGATCGGCCAGGCATCGGGCGGCGAGCTGGCGGGCGGCCTCCCAGACTCCCTCGGCGCTGGTTCCGGGCAGGGGGGCGCCGGGCGAAGCTGGGGAAGAGCCCGGCGGGCCGGGTGGAGGTTCGTCGGGAAACAGGGACCGCAAAACCCACCCGAAACCGCGGATGTCCGAACCACACGCGCTTTCCGGCAGAAGGCCGCCGGCAGGCAGGAGGAGAACCGCGCCGTCGCGCCGAAGTTCGATCGCGCGGCCGTTCACCGAACCATGGGCCTGCCCGTTCTTGTGGAGATGGCGGACAGCCTTGGCGATGTCGTAGGCGTGCCGGACGGCAATGGAGAGGGGCAGAGGCCCACGCTCCAGCCGTTCGGCGAGCGTTTCGCCCCTTTCCGGCCGCTCTTCGGATTGCGGACCCACGGTTAGCACAAGCTTATACCGTCCGGCCCTGCCGAATCCATATTTTTGAACTTCTTCCGGTTCCGGTCAGGCGATTGGCGCGGTGCGGTCGCCGGACTGCTCCAGAACGATGGTCTGCAGCGACTCCAAGGCTTCCACCACCCGTTCCACCAGGTCGTCGGTCTGCGCCATGGCGGTGCGGGCGCTCTCGATGGAGGCGGATTGGCCGTGCAGGGTCTTTTCGAAGCCCTGCAGATCGTGGGCCACCCGGTCGTGCAGATCGCCGGTGCGCTTCACCACGCTGTCGAGGCCCTGTTCGGCATGCGACAGGCGATCGGCGAGGGCCGCCAGGTTGTGCTGGATTTCGGGGCTTTCGCCCGGAGCCGCGGGCCGCTGCTCCAGGGCCGCGACGCGCTGGTTGGCTTCCTGCAGAGCCCGCTCCAACTGGGCGATGCGCCCGGCCGCCGATTCGACGCTCTGCCGCACGTCCGCCGCCAGTTGCGGCGCGGGAGCCGGGGCTTCCTTCTTTTCCAGGATATCGATGCGGCTGTTGGCCGACAGGATGCCCTGCTCCAGGGCGGCGATGCGCACCGACGCGGCATCGACGCTCAACTGCGCGGAAGCGATGCGCTCGGAAGCGGCATCCACGCTGTTCCGCACCTGGCTGACGATGCGCTCGCCGGCGGCGTCGATGCGCTGTTCCACCTGGTTGGCGCGGTCGCGGGTGGCGCCCAGTTCGGTGCCCACGGCGGCCAACTGTCCGCGCAGGGTGGCGACGGCTTCGGTGACGGCGTGCCGCATCTCGGCGATGGACTTCTGCTGCTCCAGCAGGCGGCCATTGAGGCGCGTTTCCAGTTCGAGAACGTGGGCGCGGATGGCGGCTTCCGGCACCGGGGAGCGGGCTGCCGCGGAGCTTTCCGCGCGGCGGGCGGCGGCGTGGAGAAGCTTGAGCTCCATCATCACCCGCTTGATGCTCTGCAGGCGGGCCGGCGGGTCGCTGGCCACGCAGCCAGCCACGAAACGGTCGACGGCCGGGCTGCCGGAGGGGGCCGGTTTGCCGCGGTCGGCGCCTTCGAACGCCCGTTTTCCGGTCAACATCTCGTAGACCACCGTGCCGAAGGAAAAGATGTCGCTGCGCGTGTCGGGGGCCTTGCCTGCCAGCACCTCGGGAGCGGCATACGGCGTGGCGGCGCCTCCAGCCATTATGCTGGGCATCAGCTCCGCGGTGTTCTTTTCGAGCGCAATCGAGACCGGAGAGACCGAACCGTGTACGCGGCCCTCGTCGTGGATCTTGCGGAGCGCCTCCGCAATCTGCATGGCGTAGCGCAGCGCATCGGGGACCGGAATGCGGCCTTCCGCCAGGCGCTGCGCGAGTGTCGTTGTGTTCATCAACGTGTCGAAGCTAGTCATCCTATGTTCCCTCGGCGATCGGGGCACTGCCCCGTACCCCCGAGTTAACCAGTTTGTTCCGAGCCCGACAAGTACCCGAAAGTAGTAAAACCAAGTAATTGAGAGTACCGTGTGTACCCTGGCATAGGTTAGGGAAGTTCCTTAATCCGGATGATAACTGGCTATGCGGCGGGGCTACAGAAAAGGCGCCGGATCTTGGCAACCGAACAAGATGTGCGGTCTGCCTTTAACGTCGATTGAATCTAAAGGAGTTACAAGTAGAGACCGAACATTATGTTCGGTCTGGGCGTCTTCTGTCACCGAAGTAGCCGCCGGAAAAACTCCCACGATTGCGCGGCGCAGGTCTCCCATCGGAAGAGCTGGGCGCGCGTTCGGCCGCGGGCCGCCAGATCGGCACACAGGCTGGGCGAGGTCAGCAGGCGAACCAGCGCGTCGCGGATGTCCTGTAAGCTGCGCGGGTCCACCAGCAAGGCGGCGTCGCCCGCGATTTCGGGCAGGGAAGAGACGTTCGAGGTCACCACCGGGACGCCGGCCGCCATAGCCTGTGCGACCGGGAATCCGAAGCCTTCGTAGAAGGACGGGTAGGCGAAGACCGCGGCCGCGGCGGTGAGCGGCGCCAGGTCGGCCTCGGGGACATAACCCAGATAGCGCATGCTGCGCACCCGCGCCGCAGTCTGGGGCGACGCCCAGCCGATGGGACCCGCCAGAACCAGGTCGAACTCCTCGCGTACCGAGGCCGGCACGGCCGCCCAGGCGTCCAGCAGGCCGTCGAGGTTCTTGCGCGGTTCCACGGTGCCGATGTAGAGGACGAATGGACGATCGAGATGGTACCGCTGGCGTACGTTGGCCACGGCCGCGGCCGGCGGCGAGAAGAAGGCGTCGGCGATCCCCGAATGGATCACCGTGATGCGCTCTTGGGGAATGCCGAGCGCGCGTACCGCGTCGTTGCGGGTGCTGGCGGAGACCGCGACGATGCCGTCGGCGCGGCGCAACAGGCTGGCGAAGGCGCGGTCGGCGCGCAGGTTGGCGCGCGGATGCAGCTCGGGCATGAGGCACGAGGTCATGTCGTGCAGCGTAGTCGAGAGCCGCATCTTGCGGGGCGGACGCCGCACCAGGTTGGTGGCATGAAACACATCGGCGCCGCGCGCGGTGAAACGGAGCACCGGGAGCGGGGTGTAATTAGCCAGCGCCAGCGAGGTCAGGCCCGAGAGGGTGCGCCAGCGGCCGGCGATCGACGCATCGTGGTGCAGCTCGCCCAGTTCGCCCAGCGCCGGGAATGTGTCGACTACATCCGCGCCCGCGGCGCGGCGCAGATGCGTAATCCAATAATAGAGATAGTTCTTGACACCCGCGCTGCGAACTAGCAGCGGCACGGCGTCGACCACTACGCGCATTCTCTCCAGTATGACGTGATATGGGTTAGGATTGGCGGCGCCTGTGGGAACCTCCGGCAGACTACGCGTTCCGATTGCGCTAACATACGGAGTCGTGGCGGCATCCTGGGACCTTTTCTTCAGCTATCGCTGGAACGGCCTTGATTGCGCGCAACCGCTGCTGAACGCTCTCGCTCAGGCCGGAGTTCGCATGTGGCGCGACCGCACCGACCTCCCGGACCACGAATCCATCACTGCCGAAATTCGCCACGGGCTGGCCAACTGCAGAGCGTTCCTGGCGTTCTACTCCCGCACCTATCCCGCGAGCAATCCGTGCCAGCAGGAAAGCACCATCGCGTGGCTGGCGGCGCAGCAGATTGACCCGAACGTGAATCGCCGTTTCTGGATCGTGAACCCTGAGGACGGCTTTGAACACATACCGGAGCTGCTTCGGGATCAGAACATTCCGCTCGTCACCGGGGACGGCTCACAGGCCGCCGCAATCGCTCGGGGACTGAAGGAGCGCCTGGGTGCGCTCGATGCAACTCTGCTGGGGAGCGGCGTGCGCGACCTGCCCGCGTACCGAGGCATGAGCTCGGTCCAAGCCAGGCGCTTTGCCGGGCGCGCGCGAGAGCTGTGGGATCTGCACGGGAAACTCACCGCGAATCGCATCGGCATAATTACTGGTGTATATGGTCAGGCTGCCGCCCAGGTCCGCGGCCTTGGCGGCAATGGCAAGTCGCTCCTCGCGCGCGAATACGCCATCCGCTTTGGTCCCGCTTACCCGGGAGGCGTGTTCTGGTTGAACGCCTATGGGAACGACGACACGAAAGGGTCGGTCGACGCCCAGCAGCGGGAGGCGCTTCGCCAGGACCAGATTCGCGGATTTGCGATCCGGTTGGGCGTGCCGGTGGATGGTCTGAAACCGGCTGAGATCGAAACCGCCTTCTGCCAGGCGATGGAAAGTCGCGGCGAACCGTGCCTGTGGATCGTGGACGACTTACCATCCGGGCTGAGCCCGGGTGAACTGGAGAACGTTTGGAACGCGCGTTGGGCGAAAGCCTCCACGCTCTTCACCACGCGAAGTAAGGAATACGGGGCGTTGGGCAGCGCGCTCGATCTTGGCGTCTTGTCGTCCGAGGAAGCGTTTGGCCTGCTATGTTCGCGCCGCAAGCCGGCGGGTGGCACGGAAGAAGACGCAGCTCGACGGATCGTCGAACTCCTCGGGTATCATCCGCTGGCGGTGGAAGTTGCCGCCGGTTACCTCGGCCAAGGTGTCGAGGGGTTCGAGAGTTACGCCGCCGCGCTGGAGAACCCGCGGGAGGATGCCGTGGAGTTCGGTAGTTCTCTGAAGGAGAGCCTGCCCACCGGACATGACCGAGGTATCGCCGCCACCTTGCTCAAGAGCATCCGGCAACTCGAGCCGGAAGGGCTGGACTTTCTCCGGCTTGCTTCCGTGTTGGCCGTCGCACCGATTCAGGTCGGCTTCGTATCGGAGGTCTTCGAACTCTTGGAGGGCACAGGCCACAGCCGCGCGCTTAGAGCCGTGGATCAGGCTGGAGCGCTCAGCCTTTGCGAACCCTCCGGCGAGGGTGCGCGAACGGTACACACGCTGGTAAGCCGGACCATGCGCTTCCGGTTTCCGGATGAAGAACGAACTTCCGCCCTGCGATCCGCGGCTATCCAGGCGCTTACGCGGAGGCTTGAACGGGTCGGACACATCGGGGAACACGCCAAGATTGCGATGGACATGCCGCACGCGCGGCGCCTCGTCGCAGGGGTCCCCGAAACCTTGGACGAGGCAATGCTCGCGGCCTGGGTTGCACAACGCGAATACGAGCGAGCGGACTACGATTCCGCGCGGAAGCTTCAGGAACAGGTGCTGGCGGTAGGCCGCCGTCTGCTGGGCGAGGAGCATCCGGACGTGCTGACGGCGATGAACAATCTCGCTCAAACGCTGAAGGCGCAGGGCGATCTGGCGGGTGCGCGGAAGCTTGAAGAGCAGGTACTGGCAGCGCGCCGTCGCCTGCAGGGCGAGGAGCATCCTGCCACGCTGGCGACGATGAACAATCTCGCTGCGACCCAGCACGCGCAGGGTGATCTGGCGAGCGCGCGGAAGCTTCAGGAGCAAGTGCTGGCTGCACTCCGCGGCATGCTGGGCGAAGAACATCTGGACGCCCTTTCGGCGATGAACAATCTCGCCCAAACACTGAAGGCGCAGGGCGATCTGGCGGTTGCGCGGAAGCTTGAGGAGCAGGTGCTGGCTGCACGCCGCCGTTTGCTGGGCGAGGAGCATCCGGATACGCTAACGGTGATGCTCAATCTCGCTGCGACGCAGTACTCGCAGGGAGATCTGGCGAGTGCGCGGAAGCTTCAGGAGTGGGTGCTGGCGGCACGCCGTCGTCTGCTGGGGGAGGAGCATCCGGATACGCTGACGGCGATGAACAATCTCGCCGTGACCCTGAAGGTCCAGGGCGATCTGGCGGGCGCGTGGAAGCTTCAGGTGCAGGTGCTGGCGGCACGCCGTCGTGTGCTGGGGGAGGAGCATCCGAGCACTTTGACGGCGATGAACAACCTCGCTCAAACGCTTTACGCGGAGGGCGATCTGGCGGGCGCGCAGAAGCTTGAGGAGCAGGTGCTGGCGGCGAGCGGGTGTGCGACATGGACGGGGCAATTCGCTCCGTTCCTTTTTTTGTGTAATGGTTCTGAGTGTTGTAGAATACTCAGAAGAAGGAGCCCTCATGCCCGATTCCTTGCCGGCTTTGGAAGTCC
>Ga0326728_10008309_pt1 | contig 25891 bp, 20 predicted proteins | sample MB3enrmetagenome_FD_207602 | JGI IMG/M metagenome (GOLD analysis project Ga0326728, IMG submission 207602) | Lab enriched peat soil microbial communities from McLean, Ithaca, NY, United States - MB31MN | ecosystem: Environmental > Terrestrial > Soil > Wetlands > Peat | place: USA: New York... | reverse complement strand
GAACATCCAGGTCAGCGCCGCGACGGCGGTGGCGATCTGGGTGACGGTCATCGCCATGCCCGCCTGCACGCCCGCGCTCACCGCCGAGCCGGCGTTGAAGCCGAACCAGCCGACCCACAGCAGGCTCACGCCGATGAAGGTGTAGACCATGTTGTGGGCGGGGCCGGAGTCGCGGCGCTTGCCGAGCATGAGGGCGCACATCAGGCCGGCGACGCCCGCGTTGATATGCACGACCGTGCCGCCGGCGAAGTCGAGCACCACCTTCCAACCCGTGAAGTTGCCCTTGTCGTCGACGTTGGCGGTGGAGAACATGCCGTCCGGCCCCCACACCCAGTGCGCGATCGGCGCATAGACGAAGATCGCCCACAGGCCGATGAACCACAGCATCGCCGAGAATTTCATCCGTTCGGCGAAGGCGCCGGCGATCAGCGCCGGGGTGATGATCGCGAAGGTCATCTGGAACGCCATATAGACGGTCTCGGGGATCGTCGGCGCGAGGCTGTTGGGGTTGCCGATGCCGCCGTTGTTCACGTCGCTGAGGATGCCCTGCAGGAACGCGCGGCTGAACCCGCCGTAGAACGGGCCGCCCGCGGTGAACGACAGGGAGTAGGTGACGACCGCATAGATCACCGTGATTAGGCAGGTGATCGCGAAGCTGGTCATGACGGTGTCGCCGACGTTCTTTTTGCGCACCATGCCGCCGTAGAACAGGCCGAGGCCCGGGATGGTCATCATCAGAACGAGGGCCATCGAGGTCAGCATCCAGGCGGTGTCGCCCGAATTGGGCGTGCACTTCTGCAGCACCGTGGCCGAGCAGGCGGGCGGGCCGGCGGGAGCGGCCGCAGCCGGAGCCGCAGCGGCGGGAGCGGCCGCGGCGGGCGCAGCCGTCGCCGCGGGGGCCGCCGCGGCGGGCGTGGCCGCCGCCGCGGGCGCGGCGTCGTCCGCCCACGAGGGGGCGGGCGCCGCGAAGCCGATCAGGGCGGCGATCGCCAGCGCCGGCGCCAGACCAGCGAAAAACCGAGACAGTTTCATTGTTCGAGACTCCGATTGGAATGAAATGGGGCCGCGCTCACAGAGCGTCCTTGTCCTTTTCGCCGGTGCGAATGCGGACGGCCGAATCGAGGCTGAAGACAAAGATCTTGCCGTCGCCGATCTGGCCGGTGCGCGCCGCGGCGATAATCGCGTCGATCACTTTGTCGACGAGTTCGGCGTTGACCGCGACCTCGATTTTCAGCTTCGGCAGGAAGCTGACGGCGTATTCGGCGCCGCGATAAATTTCGGTGTGGCCCTTCTGTCGGCCAAAGCCCTTGACTTCCGTCACCGTCAGGCCGTGCACCCCGATGGAGGTCAGCGCGTCGCGCACCTCCTCGAGTTTGAACGGCTTAATGACCGCCATTACGAATTTCATCTGTCTCGCCCCATTTTGGAGAGCGCGACGCGGATCGAAAATGAAACGCGCCTCCCCTCGAGCAATGTCGACCGGCCGCCTGAAGACGCTCCGCCCGTCGACATCCTTACAAGGGGCGTGCCACACGCGCGGCGGGCCCTAAGCCAATGAGAAGTCGGAGATTTTTACCAGCCGCGGCTGCGACGCGGCGCTGACTGGCGACATAAGGGAAATATGCGTCTAAAATTTAGGCGCCTAAAAACCGCTCACAAAGCGACATCGCGTTTGCGCGGGCGCATCAGCCCCTCCTGCGCGACGCTCGCGGCCAGAACGCCGGCGCGGGTGTAAATGAGGCCGCGCGTCAGGCCGCGCGCGCCATGGGCGTTCGGGCTGTCCTGGACGAAGAGAAGCCAATCGTCGGCGCGGAACGGCCTGTGAAGCCACAGCGCGTGATCCAAGCTGGCGACCTGGAAACGGCCGTCGGAGATCGTGTGGCCGTGCGCGACCAGCGCCGTGTCGAGCAACGTCATGTCGGAGAGATAGGCGAGCGCGGCGCGGTGAACGGCCGGGTCGTCGGGCAGCGCGCCGCCAATGCGAATCCACAGCGACTGCTTGGGCTCGCGAACGATTCCGGCGGCGGGCGGCGCATATCGCGCCAGATCGAGCGGGCGAAATTCGATCGGCTGGGTTCGCTCGAGCAGGCCCTGCAACCGCCCTTGCGCCTTTGCGCCGAGCAGCGGCGCCGCCGCGAGCGGGTCGACGAGGCGATCGGGCTCGGGCGCAGGCGGCGCCGGGAACTGGTGCTCGAGCCCCGCCTCCTCGACGTGGAAGGACGCGGAGAGCTCGAATATCGCCTCGCCGCGCTGGCGGGCGGTGACGCGTCGCGTCGTGAAGCTGCGGCCGTCGCGAATGCGCTCGACCTCGAACAGGATCGGCTCGGCGGGATCGCCGGGGAGGATGAAATAGGCGTGCAGGGAGTGGGGCGCGCGCGCCTCGACGGTGCGGGAAGCGGCGACCAGCGACTGGGCGATCGCCTGGCCGCCGTAGACCCGCGGCCACTTGTTGACCGGCGAGCGGCCGACGAACCGGTCGGGGCCGATCGGTTCGATGTCGAGGAGGGCGACGAGATCGGCGGCGGTGAGAGGCATGAAAGTCCCGATCGGCGCCGCTCTTTTGCGGCGCGGCGCCCGCCGCGTCAACCCCCGACGCGCGCCGTCGAAGCCGGCGACCGGGTCGGGCCGCCGACGCCGGCCCAAACGGCGCGGGGTCGCGCCCAGACGCGGCGCCGGCGCGAGATTTGGTTCAAATGTATCGAGGTTTCACCGCTCGACGTAACCCTCCCGTAACGGCTGCCTGTCACAATCCGCACCTCAGCAACGGTTCTCGCCGGCGGCTCGCATGGGTCTTTTGCGCAAGACGATCGAAGCAGGCGTTCGCGCCGCCGTAGCGTTCGCGCGTCGGCAGGGCGGCTCGCCGGCCGTCGAATTCGCGCTCGTCGCGCCGATTTTCATCGTGCTCATTTTCGCCACCGCGCAGGTGGCGATCATCTATCTCGCCAACGCCTATCTCGAAACGGCGGCCGAAGAGGCCGCCCGCCTGGTGCTCACCAATCAGGCGACGTCGATGACCGCGTCGCAGTTCCAGACGGCGCTGTGCGGCAACATCACCACGCTGTTCACTTGCAGCAACGTCATGGTCAACCTGGCCCCGGCGACCTCGGACACCTCGATCGTCACCGCCGCTCCCCCGTTCAATTCGAACGGAACTCTGAAGAATGCGCTGACTTACACGCAGCCGACCCCCGGGCAGATCGCGGTGCTGCAGGTCATTTATCAATGGCCGGTCATCGGCCTGCCGCTCGGATGGAATTTCGCCAATCTCGGCAACGGCACCTATCTCATGATGTCCACCCAGGTCTTCATCGTCGAGGCGCAATGATGGAAAACTCGCGTCGGCGTTTCCTATGGCCGCGACGGGCGATCCGTCGGTGGCGCGCGTTTGGCGACGACGGGCGCGCGACCGCGCTGGTCGAGGCCGCGCTCATCCTGCCCAGCGCGCTGTTGGTGTTCGCGCTGCTCATTTACGGCGCGGAGGGTTTCGCGATCAACCGCAAGGTCACCTTGACCGCGCGCACGGTCACCGACCTCATCACGCAGGCCACGCCGACGCAGTACAGCAACGGCTCCTCGGTGATGACCGAAGCGGCGATCGACAATCTTCTCCAGGTCGCCTCCGCGGTCCTCGCGCCCTATTCGGCCTCCAACATGACGATGGTGGTTTCCCAGGTGGTGGTCAATTCGGGCGGGACGACCGCCACGGTCACCTGGAGCGAGCCCTACAACGGCGGGACGGCGAGGCCCGCCGGTCAGGTTGTCACGCTGCCGGGCACGATCGGAACCGGCCAAGCCGGCAATTACTTCGTTTTTGGCGAAGCCTATTACAATTACACCCCACTGAATTTTTACATGTCGCTGAGCCCGATCACGCTGTACGGCTCGATCTATCTAACCCCGCGTCAGTCGACGAGCATCACCTGCTCGAGCTGCGTGACGCCCTGGACCGCGCCCTCGAGCTGACGCCGTGTCTCGGTGGGCGAGACCGATTTAAGAACGCTGCCCCGCCGTCACGGCCGGGCTCGTCCCCATAGGCGCTAAGACAAGGCGCCGAGGATTCCCCTTTGTGGGCTACCGGATTCGCACACATCTCAAGAAGCATGGCGCCCCCTTCCCCCCTTGCGGGGGAAGGTGGCCCGACGAAGTCGGGCCGGATGAGGGGTCGCGCCGTAAGGCGCGTTGCTTCGCCGCGAGCACACGCTTACTCGTTTATACCCGCTCATAATTTAAGAGTTACCGCGGATCGCGGCTGTGCCGACAAGCGCGCCTGCCGGCGCGACCCCTCATCCGGCCGCGCTTCGCGCGTCCACCTTCCCCCGCAAGGGGGGAAGGGGCGCGCGAAAGCGAACACGTTCTCTCCGAGCAGATGCTCACTGCGTCAAGTGCGCGGTTTGCACGACCGTGTTGAAGAGCGCCTGCAGAGCGCCGCCGATGTTCGAGCTGTCGACGCCCGCGTCGTAGAACAGGCCGGGCGAGGCGCACGCCTCAAGCTGCGGGCCGATCTGCGACTGGAACGGCTCGATCCAATCGACGTACCAGGTGTTCGCGGTCACCTGGTAATAGTCGGTGTAGAGTATCGCGATGCGGATGCCGCGGTTCTTGATCGTCGTGCACAGAGCCGGGTTGATCGGCGACTGGCAGCGGCTGCCCGTGAGCAGCTTGCTGCACGATGACGTGACTTCGTCCTCGACGCCGTCGGTGACGATGAACAACACTTCCTGCGGCGTGTCGCCCGCCACGTTGGTGCCTTCGCCGGGATTCGGCATGATCGTGTTCATCGTGCCCAGGGCGTTGTCGTAGTTGGTCGCGTAGTCGCCGCCGCCGCCGTTGCTGGTGCACGCGGCGTTGCCGCATTCCTCGTTGTTGGCGTAATACTCCATGACGCCGAAATTCGGCGAGGCGGTCGCCCAACCGGAGACGTAACTGGTCGTCATCGCCATCAGGTTGTTGTAGGCGGGCGTGGTCGACGACGACATGCCGATCTGCCAGGACGAATCCATCGCATAGGCGGCGAACTGGTACACCGGCGGTATCGAGGCGGTGTTCTGCTGGGTTTGGTAGGCGTCGCTCATCAAAGCGGTGATGCCCGCGCTGAGGTCGTCGAGGCGCAACGTGATGTTGTTGTGGCGGGCGAGCGCGAAGTCGTCGATTTGCGTGCCGGCCGTCGTTTTGCAGTACGAGGTCCCCTTCGATGTCGATGGGGGCGGGCTGCTGAGCGTCGGGGTCGAGTAGGTGGTGCCCTTCAAGCACGGATTGCCCTCTGAATCGCCGTTGTTGGTGCTCGCCTGATGACAAGCGAAGGCGCAGCCGTTGCCGCTGTCCTGTTGCGCGGTCAGGTTCTCCATCTCCGTGATGCCCGCCGTCGTCGCCGGCAGGGCCATCGACGGCGAATTGTCGAGCAGCAGATAGAAATTGATGTTGGCCGCCATCGAGGCGCTCGCCGTCGACGAGCCGGCGAGCGCAAAAGTGGGCGCGCCGAGGACGCCGGCGAAAATGTTCTCGTTCTGCGCGGTGTAGGCGACCGTGACGTTACGCACGAGGGGGTTGTTGTTCGGATTGGTGATGGTGATGGTGACGGTCGTGTCTCCCGCCGCCAGCGAAGTGATGGGGGCGATCTGACCGTTGAACATGTTTTGCGCGGCGGTCTGCGCCGTCGCGTTGGATTGCTGCATCATGCTCGGCGTCAGGGCGGCCAGCACCGCCGCGTCGGCGGCCGCATTGAGCTCGGTGCGCACTTGCGCGGCATGGGTGTAATCGATCGCCAGGCCGGCGCCGAAGAGCAACACAGGCAGCATCAGCGCATACATCATGGCGACGTTGCCGCGGCGATCGCCGCGGAAGTGGCGCGGGATGAAAAAGGGCATGACCGGACTCACATGCGTTGTCGCCCGAGGACGGCGCGAAATCGATCGAGAGACCGACGGAGTCTGCGCGATGCGGAAAGGCCGGGCTTGCCGCCGGACCCGACCTCGAGAAGTCGGGGAAGGCGCCGAGGCCGATCCCGCGCGCCGACGCCGCTCCGATTGACGCGACGGGCCGAGCGTAAAACTTGTCTCGATATGCGCGCGATCGGGTTAATTTTTCTTTCATAAAATGATTACGATTCCGTCGATCGGCGCTGCGGCGCGACAAATCTCTCGCCAAGGTTACGGAAGGTTCGGCGCCATTGCGGAATCTCGGCGCCATTCGCCGCGCCGGCGCCGGCCGTGCGCCGGGCGCCCCTAAGCCCGATAGAGAGGCTCGGACCGCTCCGGCTCGATCGCTCCTGTGAGGTTGCGGTGAAGACCGCAACCCATCGTTCGTAGTGACAGAATCGGGGGTTCGAATCCCTTTGCGTTCGCCAGTTGGCGGCGACCGGGTCGCGCCCAAGCACGAACCCGCTCGCGCGGGAGGGGCGCTTGGGGCGAGGGCGAGGGGAAGCTGAGACAGCAATGAGAGGTTGAGCGGTTCGGGTCGGGCTCCGAGCATGAAAGGTCCCCTTCATGCTCGAGAGGAAGACCCGATGTCCCAACAATCGACCCCATCATCCGTCAGTCCACTGCGCCGGCGCATGCTCGAAGACATGGCGATGCGCGGCCTGCGGGAAGAGACGCAACGCGACGACATCCGCTTCGTCTGGAGCTTCGCCGCCTTTGTTGGGCGACCGCCTGATACGGCGACCGCCGAGGATGTTCAGCGTTTCCAGGTTCGCCAGGTCGAGAGCGGCGTGCAGCCGCCCACCGTCAACTGTTCGGTGTCGGCGCTGCGCTTCTTCTTCACCGTGACAATTGATCGGCCAGACCTGTCGCGGCCGCCCTGCGGAAACGGCGCGAGAATTTGTCGCGCGTCAAGTTTGTTGTTGACGAGTGACGGCGACGCTGCGTAGCTTTCGCTCAAAAGGGGGGGGCGGCCGCCGACACGGGGCGATCGCCTGCACAGAAGACAGCTAATCGATACGCCATCCGTTCGAGCAGGGAGGATGTCATGGAACGTCGTTCAGTACTGAAGCTTATGGGAGCCACTGCCGCGCTGGCCGGCGCCGGGATTGCGCCAGGGCGCGCGGCGGCCGCGGACAAGGTCACGATCGCGCTGATTCCGGGCCTCACCGCCGACGGCTTCTACGTCACAATGCACAAGGGCGCGGAAGCCGCCGCGAAGGCCGTGGGCGCCGAGTTGCTCTATCAAGGCGCGGCGGAATGGAACGTTTCGCTGCAGGTGCCGATCCTCGACGCGATCATCGCCAAGAAGCCGTCGGCGATCCTGATCGCGCCGGTCGACAAGACCCAGATGATCGCGCCGCTGAAGAAGGCCTTCGACGCCGGCATCACGATCGTCTGCGTCGACACGTTCATCGGCACCGGCGTCTTCCAGACCGGCGCAGGCGACGCCGACTTCCCGATCAGCTACGTCGCCTCCGACAACGTGCTCGGCGGCCGCATCGCCGCGCGCGCGCTGGCCAAGGCGATCGGCGACAAAGGCAAGGTTTACGTCTCCAACGTCAAGCCTGGCGTGTCGACCACCGACCAGCGCGAGGAGGGCTTCAAGCTGGAGATGAAGAGCCACTCGAACATCGAGGTGCTCGAGACCCAGTTCAACGACGACGACGCCAACAAGGCGGCGGCGCAGGTGCAGGCGGTGATGGGCCGCGTGCCGGATCTCGCCGGCGTGTTCGGCGCGAACCTGTTCTCGGCGAGCGGCACGGCGAACGGCGTCAAGCAGGCCGGCATGGTGGGCAAGGTGAAGCTCGCCGGCTTCGACGCGCCCGAGTCGATCGTCGCGCAGCTGAAGGACGGCACCTTCGAGTTGACCGTCGCCCAGCACCCGGCCGAGATCGGCTATTTCGGCTACATGGCGGCCTACGCGTTCGTCACCGGCAATCCGGTCCCGACGGCGATCGGCACCGGCTTCTCGGTGATGACGAAAGACAACATCGACAATCCGAACGTGTCCAAGTATCTGTACAAGAGCTCGTGATCGGATAGCTGACCACCACCGGCGGCCGGCCCAATCGGGCCGGCCGTTGTGGTCTGCATTCGTTGAAGGACCGCATGACGATCACGGCCGCGACGCCCTCTAGGTCGCTTCCCCATCCAGTCATTCTGTGGATCGCGCAGCTCAGGGCGTGGGTGTTCCTGATTCTGCTCGTCGCGTTCTTTGAGGTCTGGGCGCGGGCGGCCGAGGGCGCTTCGTTCGTATTCAACATTTACAATATCCAGTCGATCCTGGTGTTCGCCACCGCGCCGCTGCTGCTGGCGCTCGGCCAGACGTTCGTCATCATTTCCGCCGGCATCGACCTGTCGCTCGGCTTCGTGATGGGTCTGTCGTCGGTGATCGCGGCCCACGCCGCCAACTATTTCGCGGCGCAATGGGGATTGCCGCCGTTTGCGGCGATGCTGTTGGCGATCCTGTCGGGCACGCTGATCGCCGTCATCCCCGGCCTGGTCAACGGACTGTTGATCGCGCATCTGCAGATCCCGCCGTTCATCGGCACGCTCGGCATGTATGGCATGGCGCGCGGCGCGGCCTATTTGTTCGCCGGCGGCATGACGGTCGGGATCAACAACGATTGGTACTCTGCGATCGGCAATGGCCGCGTCCTCGGCGTGCCGGTGCTGGTGATCATCACCGCCGTAGCATGCCTGATCATGCACTACATGCTGTCGCAGACGCATTTCGGCCAGCACACTTATGCGTTCGGCGCGAGCAAGGTGGCGGCGCGCCGCGCCGGCATCAACGTCAAGCGCCTGACGGTCAAGATCTATCTGCTGTCGGCGGTGGGGGCCGGCCTCGCCGGCGCGATGTACACCGGCCGGTTCACCGCCGGCGCGGCGCAGGCCGGCGAACCGCTGCTGCTCGACTCGATCGCCGCGGTCGTCATCGGCGGCGCGAGCCTGTTCGGCGGGTCGGGCACGATCTGGGGAACGATCGCCGGCGCGCTGGTCATCGCCGTCATCCAGTACGGACTCGTGTTCATCAACGTCGAGCCGTTCTGGCAGTTCGTCGCCGTCGGCGCGGTCATCATCGTGTCGGTGCTGGTCGACCAGACGCAGCGCAACCTGACGGGAGGGCGCCAGGTTGAGTGATTCCCAGCCGATCCTTTCCGTCCGCAAAGTGTCGAAGGCCTTCGGCGCGGTGCAGGCGCTGAACCAAGTGTCGTTCGACGTCAATCCGGGACAGGTCGTGGCGCTCGCCGGCGACAACGGCGCCGGCAAGTCGACGATCATCAAGGCGATTTCCGGCGTTTTCCGCCACGACGCCGGCGAGATCCTGCTCGCGGGCGAGCCGATCAACTTCGCTACGCCGCACGAAGCGCGCGAGAACGGCATCGAGACGATCTACCAGGACCTCGCGCTGGCCGAAAATCTGTCGATCGGCGAGAACATCTTCCTCGGCCGCGAGCCGAAACGGCGGCTGTTCGGCTTCCTGCCGATTCTCGACCGCAAGAAGATGGCCGAGGCGGCGCAAGGGGCGATGGCGAGCCTCGACTTCCACGTCACCCGCCTCGAGGCGCCGGTCGCCGCTTTCTCGGGCGGCCAGCGGCAGGCGATCGCCATCGGCCGCGCGATCTACTGGAACGCCCGCCTCGTCATCATGGACGAGCCGACCGCTGCGCTCGGCGTGCCCGAACAACGCCGCGTGCTGGCGCTCGTCAAGAACTTGCGCGGCCAGGGCAAGGGCATCATCTTCATCTCGCACAACCTGCGCGACATCTTCGAGGTGGCCGACGACATCGTCGTCTTCCGCCGCGGCGAGAACGCCGGCGTCCGCCGGCCGTTGGAAACGACGCAGGACGAGATCGTCAAGTTGATGGTGGGCGGTTGAGCCGCGTCGAGCGGCGGAAGTGCGCCTGTGGGGCGCTGACCGTTTGCATTGGGTCGAACTTTGCCGTTCGACTCCTGGCTATCGAACGTCCACTTTCGCTTCCTATCGACCAGAAACTGCCGTTCCGCTCCCGGCCACAGCTTCAAAGATCGAGCGGGGGCCCGCCTTGTTCTCATCCTGGTCAATGGTGGCCGGAAGAGGAGAAGGCGATGGGACACTCAGAGAATGACCCGGCGGCCAATGATCGGCGTCCGTGGAACGCGGGCCGGATGGTTGGCGCCAAGCGCGCACTGAAGCCGCAGCAGGTACGGGCCATCCGGTTCTGGCTCGACCGCGAACGCCGGCTACGAGACCGTGCAATGTTCGATCTCGCTATAGATAGCAAGTTGCGCGGCTGTGACGTCGTGAAGGTAAAGATCCGCGATCTTGCCAGTGGCGGTCGGGTTCGGTCACGCGCGATCGTCATCCAGCAAAAGACCGGCTGGCCGGTTCAGTTCGAACTCCTTGAGCCGACCCGCGGCAGCATTCTGGCCTGGCTCGAACGCCGAGGCGGCGCGCTTGACGAGTTCGTCTTTCCGAGCCGGACCGATCACGCCGATCATATCAGCACTCGGCAATATGCTCGACTTGTCGATGAGTGGGTGACCGGGATCGGATTGCGCCCGGAGGATTACGGGACCCATTCGCTGCGCCGAACCAAGGCGTCCATCATCTATAAGCAGACAGGCAACCTGCGCGCTGTGCAGATCCTGCTCGGCCACACGAAGATCAAGAGCGCCGTTCGCTATCTGGGCGTTGACGTAGAGGATGCGCTCGCCCTTGCTGAGGCCACGGAAGTTTAGGATCTGATGAACTCCTCGCCCCCAGCGTCGAAGAGCTTTGCGCCATCGACGCCGTCAGCCGTTCCGCGCCTAATCCACGTCAACCAGGGTGGTGAGAGCCGCTCTCGAAACCGGTCATTCATTCAGCTTGCCGAGTCCGGCCGATCCGGCTCGCCGCCGAAGCATCCTGATCGGCAGCAGAGCGGTGCTGTTGACCCGAAGCGGTCATCGCTTGCGGCGTGATGGAACGGCACAGAAAGGCGGTTAGCAGTCACTCACCGTGGATTTCTGCGGCGGCGATTGGCGGATATTTCAGGGTGAAGGAGGAGTGCGCAATTTACTTGAGCCGCCCATGCCGATGCAGGGGGTCAGCGAGCGCCTCGATCATCCGGCGCTGTGCGACTTTTCTGCTCGCGCACTCGCTCACCACATGATCGGGCTCCGCTCCTAACCCCCGTTAGGCTGCCCGTGCGCCGTTCAACCTCGACTTCAACTTCCCGCAGCGCCTGTGGGGCGCACGAGCATCCGCGCATAGGCCGCGAGGAAAGCTGCGAAAGCGAGGATCCAAGCGCCGGCGGCGATATGCATCAGCGGCACGGCGAACGCCGGCAGCAGCGCCATCCCGACGCGCGCGAGCATCGCGGCGATGACGCTGAGATAGGCGAGCCGCGTCGCATTCGAGGCGACGAGCGCGCGCCCAGCGTGGCCGAGCGTCGCGCGCGTCATCATCGCCAACGTCATGACGCCAACGGCGCCGACCGCCCAGACATGAACGCCCGCGGCTGACGGAACAGCCGCTCGCCAGAGCGCATGCGCGCCGATCGTGACGAAGCCGAGCGCGGCGAGCAGGAAGCCGACATGCAGAACCAGCACCAGCGCGTCTTTGCGCGCGCTCAAGCCGCGCCAGCGCGACAGGCGCCACAAAGTGCCGAGGCCCGCGGCGACGGCCAAGGCGCCGGTCCACCGCCAATCGGGCGCGACGACCCAAAGCGCGAGCGACGCCCCCGACAGCGCCATGATCGCGCCGTCCGACCTGCTGAAAGAAACAGGCCGCTTGGCGAGGCCCGCCCGCGCGAGCCAGTTGTGGGTGAAGCTTGGGGTCACGCGCCCGCCGACCAGCAGGATGAGCGCGACGATCAGCGCCAGCGCGGCGCGCTGGGAATAGGCGGCGACGGCGTGCCGCGCATCCTCGAAGTGAAACGCGAGATTGGCGAACGCGAACGCCGACACCAGCGCCGCCACTTTCAGATTGCGCCAATTGCGACCGGCGATCACCTCACGCGCGACGAGCGCCGCGAAGAGGATCAAATAGGCGCCGTCGACGGCGGCCGCCGCAGGGCGGCCAATGAACGCGGACGCGAAAATCGCGAGCCGGCCCGCCGCCCACAGCGCGGTCAAGGCGGCGAGCGGCCAGCCGGCGACCGGCAATCGGCCGGTCCAGTTCGGAATCGCCGTCAACAGAAAGCCCGATACGACCGCGCCGCCATAGCCGAAGATCATTTCGTGCGCGTGCCAATCGACGGCCGAGAACGCCGTCGGAATTTCGATCGCGCCGGACAGGAAGGGCGGCCACAGGGCGATGCCGATCATCGCCCAAACGCCGGCGGCGAGAAAGAACGGCCGAAAGCCGCGGCTCCAGATCGCCGCCCCTTTCCAGGACCGCCGCGCCGCGGCCGAGCGCAGCGGGTTCGTGGTTTCCCTTGAGGTCATTTCAGTGGAACAATCCGCCTTGCGCGCCGCCGACCGCGCCGAGAATCGTCACGATCGCCAGCGCTAAGAGAACCGCATGCGCGAACGTCAATCGCCGCAGCGCCGCGTGGGGGCTGCGCGCCGCCACCGCCGCCAACCTCGGGTGAACCAGCGGTTCGATGACGAAAACGATCAGCATGAACAGCGCCCAAAGCCCGGCCATCGCGTCCATCCACCAGAAGCCGGGATCGGCGAACCGGCTCCACAGATCGAGACGCCAGGTCATCCAAAGGCCTGTCGCGCCGGCGAGCGGGATCGAGACGCGAACTTGCGCCGCGAAACGGCGCTCGATCGCCGCGAAAAGGGCCCACCCGCGCTCGCCCTCCTCGTTCGCGAGCGCGAGCGGCAGCGCGACGAGCGTGACGAAGGCGACGCCGCCGATCCAATGCGTGACGAAAAGCACGTGCAGCGCACGCGAAAGAGCGAGGTCGTCGATCACGAGATTCTCAATGTGGCGCTACTCCGCTGGTCCGGCGGCGGCGCGCGGCGCCGTCGCGGCAAGGCGTGCGAACGAGCGCGTGCGCACGATCTGATAGCCGGTGCGGCCGAGGTACCAGATCGGCGCGCTCCACACGTGAACGAGCCGGGTGAAGGGAAAGAGGAGAAAGATCGTCATGCCGAGCAACAGATGCGCCTTGAAGATCAGGTTCGCGTCGGCGACGAAAGCGGCGGCGGCTGGTTGCAGCGTGAGGATGCCCTGAGCCCAGTTCATGAACTTCACCATTTCGTGGCCGTCCATGTGCTGAAGCGAAACGGAGATCGTCGAAAGCCCCAACGTCAATTGCGCCCATAGCAACAGCAGGATCGCCGTGTCGCCGAAGCTCGAGGTCGCGCGCACGCGCGCGTCGAACAATCGCCGGTAAGCGAGCAGCGCGAGGCCGACGAAACAGGCGGCGCCGGCGAGGCCGCCGACGACGATGGCCAGGCCCTGCTTGAACGAATGGCTGATCCCCAGCGCGTCGAACACGGCGATCGGCGTCAGCAGGCCGACGAAATGGCCAAGGAAGATAATCAGCACGCCGACGTGGAACAGGTTCGAGCCCCAGCGCAGTTGCCGGCGGCGCAACAGTTGCGACGATCCAGAACGCCAAGTGTACTGCTCGCGGTCGAACCGGATAAGGCTGCCGAGCAGAAACACCGTCAGGCAGAGATAGGGATACCAGCCGAACAGGGTCGAGTTGAGCGCTTCCGACATCGCCTAGTCCCTCAAACTTTGAGCGTGCGCGCGTCGCGGCGCTCGGCGCGCACCCGCGTGCGCAAGCGATCGACCGCACAATCGTCCTTGGCGGCACCGGGGCCGAAGCGCACGGCCTCTTCCTCCCAGGCGGCGTCGAGCGCGGCGAAATCGTCGGGTTCCTCGGGTTCCAGCTTCGGCAGCGGGCGCGCCTCGCCGACCATCGACCGGATCGCTGCGAAAACCGCCGCGTAGGGAGATTCCCGTTCGGCGAGCCTGGATTCCAGCGCCGTCAGCGCCGGCGCCGCGTCGGAGAGCAGCCCACGCGCCTCTTCAAGCGGCCGCGTCGCGAGGAATTCGAGGAACAGCGGCAGGTAATCGGGCAGCTCCTTGGCCGCCAGATCGAGCCCAGCTTCCTCATAAAGCGCCGCCAGATCGACCATGGACTGACCGCGGTGGCGGCTCTCGCCGTGGACGTGCTCGAACATGTTCAGCGACAGCCGTCGGTTGCGGTCGAACAGTCCGACATAGCGCTCCTGGAGATCGAAGAGGTCGAGCGAGCGCAATTCGTCGAGCAGCGGGCGCAGCGCCCGCCGGGATTCGGCGTCGACGAGCGAACCAGCGAGAATCGCGGCTTCGACTTCGGGAAATTCGGCGCGCGCCTCCTCGGTCGGATAGCAAAGCAATGCCGATAGGGCGCGGAACGCGGGCGTCACGACGATCGCTTCCGTCACCTGCGCGTCCATCACTTGACCTCCATCGGATTGGGCGGCGTCTTCGTCCGCCTGGTGGAGAATAAATTGATCTTCGTCGATCCTCCCGAACAGCCGTTGCCGAACGAGATGCCGCACGAGCCGCGCAGATCCTGCGCGTCCTCACTCCACTCGCGCTTGGCCGTCGGAATGACGAAGCGATCTTCGTAATTGGCTATCGCCATGATCTGATACATGTCCTCGATCGCCGCGCCGGTCAGACCGACCTTGGTCGCAATCGTCTCGTCGGTTCGCCCCTCAATCGTCTTGGCGCGCATGTAGGCGCGCATCGCCAGCATGCGCTCCAACGCGCTCGCCACCGGCGCTTCGTCGCCGGCGGTCAGCATGTTGGCGAGGTATTTCAGCGGGATGCGCAGCGAACGCACGTCCGGCATTCCGCCGGCGGTTCCGATCTGGCCCGCCGCCGCCGCCGACTGGATCGGCGAAAGCGGCGGCACGTACCAAACCATCGGCAACGTGCGGAACTCCGGATGAAGCGGGAAAGCGACTTTCCAATCCATCGCCAGCTTCCAGATCGGCGAGCGCTTGGCCGATTCGATCCAGGTCTCCGGCACGCCGTCGGCGCGGGCTTGGGCGACCACCGCCGGGTCGTTCGGATCGAGGAAGACGTCGAGCTGCGCCTGATAGAGGTCCGTCGTCCGCTCGGCGCTGGCCGCCTCGGCGATCCGGTCGGCGTCGTAGAGCACGACGCCGAGATAGCGAATGCGGCCGACGCAGGTCTCCGAGCACACAGTCGGCTCGCCGGCTTCGAGGCGCGGATAGCAGAGGATGCACTTCTCCGACTTGCCCGAGGACCAGTTGTAATAGACTTTCTTATAGGGACAGCCGGAGACGCACATGCGCCAGCCGCGGCACTTGTCCTGATCGATCAGGACGACGCCGTCTTCCTCGCGCTTGTAGATCGCGCCGGAGGGACAGACCGCGACGCAGGTCGGATTGAGGCAGTGCTCGCACAGGCGCGGCAGATACATCATGAAGGTGTTTTCGAACTGACCGTAGATCGCCTTCTCGACGCCCTCGAAATTGGCGTCGCGCGAACGCTTGGAGAACTCACCGCCGAGAATTTCCTCCCAGTTCGGCCCCTTCTCGATTTTCTGCATGCGCTCGCCTGTGATCAGCGAGCGCGGGCGCGCGGTTGGAAACGCCTTCGACTCCGGCGCCGTTTGCAGATGCTGGTAATCGAAGGTGAAGGGCTCGTAATAGTCGTCGATCTCCGGCAGGTCGGGATTGGCGAAGATGTTGGCGAGCACGAGCCATTTAGCACCGATGTTGGGCTCAATGCCGCCGTTCGGCTTGCGCCGCCAACCGCCGTTCCATTTCATCTGGTTTTCCCATTCGTTGGGATAGCCGACGCCGGGCTTGCTCTCGACGTTGTTGAACCAGGCGTATTCGACGCCCTCGCGGCTGGTCCAGACGTTCTTGCAGGTCACCGAACAGGTGTGGCAGCCGATGCACTTGTCGAGGTTGAGCACCATGCCGATTTGCGCGCGCACTTTCATTCCGCGGCCTCCTTCGGCGCGCTCGCCGTCAAGGGTTGTTCGAGCCAATCGACGGCGGCCATCTTGCGCACGACGATGAACTCGTCGCGGTTCGACCCCACAGTGCCGTAATAGTTGAAGCCGTAGGACTGCTGCGCGTAGCCGCCGATCATATGCGTCGGCTTGAGAATCGCGCGCGTCACCGAATTATGGATGCCGCCGCGGTTGCCGGTCAGCTCCGAGCCCGGCGTGTTGATGATCTTTTCCTGCGCGTGATACATCAGCATCATGCCGGGCATCACGCGCTGCGAGACGACGGCGCGCGCGGTCAAGGCGCCGTTGGCGTTGAACGCCTCGACCCAATCGTTGTCGACGATGCCGGCCGCCTTGGCGTCGCTCTCGGATATCCAGACGACTGGACCGCCGCGGTTGAGCGTCAGCATCAAGAGATTGTCGGTATAGGTCGAGTGAATGCCCCACTTCTGATGCGGCGTGATGAAATTGAGCGTGATTTCCTTGTTTCCGTTCGGACGCCGCTCACGCATCGCCGCGATCGCTTTCAAGTCGACCGGCGGCTTCCAGGTGACGAAGCCCTCGCCGAACGCGCGCATCCACAGATGGTCCTGATAGAGCTGCTGACGTCCGGTCAGCGTGCGCCAGGGGATCAATTCGTGCACGTTGGCGTAGCCGGCGCTGTAGCAGACCTTCTCGCTTTCGATGCCCGACCAGGTGGGCGAAGAGATGATCTTGCGCGGCTGGGCGACGAGGTCGCGGAAGCGGATCTTCTCATCTTCCTTCGGCGCGGCGAGATGGGCGTGCTCGCGCCCCGTCGCCTTTGAGAGCGCCTTCCACGCCTTGACCGCAACCTCGCCGTTGGTCTCCGGCGCCAGCATCAGAATGACCTCGGCGGCGTCGATATCGGTCTCGATCTTCGGTAAGCCCTGGCAAGGCCCTTCGGCGTGCGCGCCGTTGAGCGCGGCGAGCGCGGCGACCTCGTGTTCAGTCTTCCAGGCGATGCCTTTGCCGCCGTTGCCGATGGTGGTCATCAACGGCCCGAGCGCGGTGAAGCGCGCGTAGACATTCGGAAAGTCGCGCGCAATGACGGTCACCGCCGGCATGGTCTTGCCGGGGATCGGCTCGATCTCGCCGCGCTTCCAATCCTTGACGTCGAGCGCCTGAGCGATCTCGGCGGGCGTGTCGTGCTGGATCGGCGTCAGCACGACGTCCTGCTCGACGCCGAGAACCTCGGGCGCGACGCGCGAGAACGCCTTGGCGATCCCCTTGTAGATGTCCCAGTCCGAGCGCGACTCCCAGGCCGGGTCCACCGCCGCCGAAAGCGGATGAATGAAGGGGTGCATGTCGGAGGTGTTGAGGTCGTTCTTCTCGTACCACGTGGCGGTCGGCAGCACGATGTCGGAATAGACGCAGGTCGTCGACATGCGGAAGTCGAGCGTCACCAAGAGATCGAGCTTGCCGCGCGGCGCCTCGTCGCGCCAGACGACTTCGCGGTTGCGCACCGCGCCTTCTTCGCCGAGATCGTCGCGCATCACGCCATGATGGGTTCCCAGCAGGTGTTTGAGGAAATACTCGTGCCCCTTGCCGGACGAGCCGAGCAGGTTCGAGCGCCAGACGAACAGGTTGCGCGGCCAATTGGCGGGATCGTCGGGATCGTGGCACGCGAGTTCCAGTTCGCCGCTCTTCAGCGCCTTGACGACATAATCCTTCGCTTCGAGGCCCGCCGCCTTCGCGCTCGCAGCGATAGAGAGCGGGTTCTGCTTGAGCTGCGGCGCCGACGGCAGCCAGCCCATCCGCTCGGCCCGCACGTTGTAATCGATGAAGCTCTGATTCCAGTCGCCCTCAGGGGCGGTCGGCGACAGAATTTCGGCCGCGGTCAAAGTCTCGTAGCGCCACTGATCGGTGTGGGCGTAAAAGAATGAGGTCCCGTTCTGCTGGCGCGGCGGGCGCGCCCAATCGAGCGCAAACGCCAGCGCCGTCCAGCCGGTCTGCGGCCGCAGCTTTTCTTGGCCGACGTAATGCGACCAGCCGCCGCCCGACTGGCCGACCGCGCCGCAGAACGCCAGGAGATTGATCACCCCCCGGTAGCTCATGTCCATGTGGTACCAATGGTTCATGCCGGCGCCGATGATGATCATCGAGCGGCCGTTGGTCTTCTCGGCGTTGGCGGCGAATTCGCGCGCGACCGCAATGATCGCGTCGCGCTTGACGCCGGTCACCCGTTCGGCCCAGGCGGGGGTGAACGGCGCATCGTCGTCGTAGGACTTGGCGACCGCGCCGCCGCCGAAGCCGCGGTCGAGGCCGTAGTTGGCCATCAGCAGGTCGTAGACGGTCGCGACCATGGTCGTCTCGCCGTCGGCGGTCGCCAGCGTGCGGACGGGGACATTGCGGGTGACGATCTCGCCGTGCGTGGTGGCGGTGAACGGCGCGACCGCCCGGCCGCCGAAATAGGGGAAATCAACCGCGGCGACATGCGAGCGTTCGCCGGCGAGGGTCAGACGCAGGCGGGTCGCTTGGCCGCTTCCGTCCTTCTCCTCGAGGTTCCACTTGCCGCTCTCGCCCCAGCGATAGCCGATCGAGCCGAGCGGCGCGACGAGGGCGTCGCTCGCTTCGTCAATTGCGACGGTCTTCCAATCCGCATTGTTCGCCTCCGCGAGCGCGCCCGGAAGTTCGCTTGCGCGCAGCAGACGCTCGGGGACGAAGCGTCCGTCGCGTTCGACCAGCCGGACGAGAAACGGCATGTCCGTGAATCGACGGATGTAGTCGTCGAAATAGGGCACGCGGCGATCGAGATGGAATTCGCGCAGGATCACATGGCCCATGGCGAGCGCCAGCGCGGCGTCGGTGCCTTGCTTGGGATTGAGCCAGATGTCGGCGAATTTCGTCGCCTCGGCGTAGTCGGGGCTGACGACCGCGCTCTTGGCGCCGCGATAGCGCGCCTCGGTGTAGAAATGGGCGTCGGGCGTGCGCGTCTGCGGCACGTTCGAGCCCCAGAGAATGAGAAAGCCGGCGTTGTACCAGTCCGCGCTTTCCGGCACGTCGGTCTGCTCGCCCCAGGTCTGCGGCGAGGCGGGCGGCAGATCGCAATACCAGTCGTAGAACGACAGGCAGACGCCGCCGATCAGCGAGAGATAGCGCGAGCCCGCGGCGTAGGAGACCATCGACATCGCCGGGATCGGCGAAAAGCCAACGACGCGGTCGGGGCCGTGTGTCTTGATCGTATAGGCGTTGGCGGCGGCGATGATTTCATTGACCTCGTCCCAGGTCGCGCGCACGAAGCCGCCGTGGCCGCGGATCGAAACATAGGCGTTGCGCTTCTCCGGCGCCTCGACGATCGAGGCCCAGGCGGCGACAGGAGACGTCGTCGCGCGCGCCGCGCGCCAGAGTTTCAGGAGCCGGCTGCGGATCATCGGATATTTCACCCGCGCGCCGGAATAGAGGTACCAACTGTAGGAGGCGCCGCGCGCGCAGCCGCGCGGTTCGTGATTGGGCAGGTCGGGGCGCGTGCGCGGATAGTCGGTCTGCTGCGTCTCCCAGGTGACGATGCCGCCCTTGACGTAAATCTTCCACGAGCACGAGCCGGTGCAGTTCACGCCGTGCGTGGAGCGCGCGATCTTGTCGTGCTGCCAGCGCTTGCGATATCCGTCCTCCCAGCCGCGGTCCTCGTCGGTCACGATTCCGTGGCCGTTTGAAAACGGCTCGGCCTTTCTGCGGAAGAAGGTCAGTCGATCGAGAAAATGCGACATGCGAAGCGTCCTGGAGAGTGTTCGGCGGTGGCCGGCCCCTAGCGCGAACCTCGCGCCGTAGAAGCTCCCGTCGTCGGTTTGAAGGCGCGATCGAGCCGCCAGAAATAGACGGAGATGACGATCGCGATCGCCGCCAGCACGACGTAGGCGAAGAAGCCGCCAGCGTAGCCGCGCTCGCCCATCGCGTCGACGACGGCCCCCAGAAACGGCGGAATGACGAATCCGCCGAGCGCGCCGAGCCCGCCGACCAATCCGGCCGCCCCGCCCACCGCGTCCGGCACATATTTCGGAACCATCTTGAACACTGCGGCGTTGCCAACGCCCATGCCGAGGGCGATCAGCAACTCGCCGGCAAGCGCGTAGTTGAAATCCTCCACGTAAGTCAGCATGAGAGCGCCGATGAGAACGGCGGCGAAGGCGAGGATGGAGGTCCGCTCACCGCCGATGCGTTCCGAGAGGACGCCGCCGAACACGCGGATGATCGCGGCCAACAGCGAGAACCCGAGACCGCCGAGCAACGCGGCGGACTTCACATCCATATGATGAAGATTGATCCAGTAGGTCGGAAACCATGCCGTGAGCGCGAGGAATCCGCCGAACGAAACAAAATACAGCGCGACGAGGCCCCAACTGCGCGGGTCTTCGGCGGCCGTGATGATGGCCTGCCACGCTCTTTCATTGGGGAAGAGTTCCTGCCCCTTCATACGGGCGATTCGCCGGCTCGCGTCGGCGTCGAAGCCTTGCTGGCGGAGCTGGAAGAAATACGCGTCGCGCGCCAGCCAAGCGTAAATGACGGCGCCGACGAGCAGAAACCCGAACCAAGCGAAGTACGAGCCCGCCAGGCCCCACGCGGCGATCGCATAGGGCAACACGAGCGTGAACAGGCCCGGCGCAAGATTGCCGATCCCGCCGTAGGCGCCGAGCACCGTGCCCTGCCGGGACTGCGGGAACCAATAGGACACCTGCGGAATGCCGACCGAGAAGGAGGCGACGCCACAGCCGCTCAGGAAGCCGAACATGATGACGATTGGATAGGCCGCGACGGTCAGCGTCTTGGCGGTCATCAAGATGAAGACGAGCCCCCACATGCCGACCAGGGAGAGACCGAAGAGCGTCAACATCGGCAGCCGACCGCCGACGCGATCGACCCATGCGCCAAACGGAATCCGCAGCAGCGAACCCGTCAGTTGCGGGGCCGCGACCAGGAACCCCAGGGCAAGCCCGCCCAGATGCATCTCGTCCTGGAAATATTTCGCCGCCGGCCCATAGAGCGACACGGCGGCGAAACCGATGAAGAATCCCCATGTCCCCATCGCCAGGCCGGCCGTTGGATCGCCCCTCAACCGATAGGCGATGTCGGTCCCTGTTTCTTCCGTCGCTTGGCTCATGTTCGTTGACCTCGGAATGTCGCGGAAGGCGATTGCTTGGGATTGATCGCGAGCCCGACGCGTCGTCTTCGCGCGTCCGGAGCTGGCGCGACCGATTGATCGGCGCGATCGACTTCCGACAGGGTCGCCATCATGCGCTCCCATTTTCACCGCGACGGTCTTTTGGCGCCGCAGCAAAGCGTAGCGGGATCGCGGCGCGCGTCCTTGACTTTTGTTAAGTCGCCCTGCGGCATTTTGGACGAGCAGACGGCGGTGCGGGACGGCGCTGTCGCAACGCCGCGGGAACGGCGCCGAGCGAATGCAAGGGAGGAGACCTTGGCCACGCCGACGGTCGATAAGGAAGACTGCCTCGTCGATCCCAGCGAGTGGATCGAGGATTGGGCGCGCGAAACGGAGCTCGCGTCGGGGGTCGCGCTCACCGACGAGCATCAGGTCGCGGCCGACGCCCGTTTCATAATGCGCCGTTTGAGCGAAGCGCGTAGCGCGTCGCGCAACTGTCCGTTCGCGCTGTCCCGGTTCGGCTACCCGGGACAAACATGCAAGATCGCGGGGATACGCCGGCCGCGCGCCTGGAGCGTCGGTTGATTGGCGCGGCGCAGGTCTTTTCCCAGCAAATTCCGGGACGAAAGGTCGTCCCCCCGCTCGTGCAAGTGGGTCGAAATCCTGTTATGCACGCGCAGGCGCGAGAGACGAAGCATGGGTCTTGCGGCTCGGGATTGGGACGTTGTGATGCGGGCGCCGCTGTTCAAGGCGATGGGCCCGTCGATTTCTCGCGCGATGATCCACGATCGCAGGCCGCGATCCTATGCGCGCGGCGAACGAATCTTTCAGCAGGGCGATCCGGCGGAAGGTTTCTTTTGCGTGATCGAAGGCTGGGCCAAGCTGTTTCGCTTGCGCGAGGAGGGCGGGGAAGTCGTCGTCGCGATCTTCTCGGCCGGCGAAACCTTCGCCGAAGTCGCGATGTTCCTCGGCGGGCGTTATCCCGCGAGCTGCGAAGCGGTCTCGCCGGCACGCATTCTCAAAATCGACGCCGCGAACTTGCGCCGCGCCGTTCTCGCACAGCCGCAGCTCGCCTTCGACATGCTCGCGGCGGCTTCGCTCCGTCTCAGGCAACTCGTCGACGAAATCGAACAGCTCAAGGCGCAATCGGCGCCGCAGCGCATCGCCGATTTCTTTCTCAAGCAGGCCGCTGCGAAATCCGGTCCGGCCGAGATCGCCTTGCCCTATGAAAAGTCCTTGATCGCCAACCGGCTCGGCATGAAGCCGGAGAGCTTTTCGCGCGCGCTCGGCAAGTTGAGCGAACTGGGCGTCACGGTCGACCGCGAAAGCGTGCGCATAAGCGATGTCGATCGCCTGGCCGCCTTCGCCGAAGGTCGTGGCGAGGCAGCCGCGGAAATCGCGCCGCGATTCGCCGCCCCGCATTCCCCCTAACTCGCCGACCTGCAAGAGCGCTGACCGCGCACACTGGCGCTGGCGCCTGTTGCGGCTTGAACGCGCGAGCGCACCGCAGAAGTTCAGCCGCGCTTCGGCGATCTCGCAGCGCACGCGGTCGTCGTCGATACAAACGACGTCAAGGCAGCTCTTTCGGCGTCCGATATTGGACGCCCGTCGGCGGTCGGGCATCATACCGTTTCACAGTTTGGCCCGCCGACTAGCGCGCCGTCCCTTCGCGCCCTGCTTGCGACGATCTTCCGCGTGGCAGCGCCTCACGCGAGCGCTGTTCGCGCCAGGACCGATAGTTGATTAGTCCAGATGCGCACTATCGCGGCTGCCTCAACGTGTTTCGCCGGCATCACTGCCTATTCCGCAGCGACGTCGATCGAACGAAGCAGCTTGGGCGAATAGTGCGAGGCGTTCATCGCGCCCGAGGAGGCCTCGCGAGCGAAGCGGATCAGGTGGCGGGAGATGAGACTGGCCGCGATCACCGGCTCGATCTGGCCGCGTTTCAGCTTGGGCCAGGCGAACTTCCAGAACTCCCGCCGGTAGTCGCTTCGGACGCCGACCTTCCACAGAATTTTGGCCAGCAGGGTCAGGCCGGTGGCGAGGTTGCGCCATGAGGTGCGCTGCGGACTGGCAGGCCGCGGGAAGCGGTTGGAGTAAGTGGCCCGGACCTGGTGCTCGTAGCGCGCAAACAGCGACGCCGGCTCATACGCGCGCGCCATGGTCTCGCGCCACATGGCGACCACCTCGTCGTAAGGGAGCAGAAAATCGACGTTGGACTCGCGGTCGTCGTCATCGATCAGCCGGCCGGCGCTCTGGAGCCGGTCCCACAACGGCGTGCCCGGCAGCGCCTGCAGCAGGTTGATGGTCAGCATGGGGATGCGCGAGGCCTCGATGAACTCGAGGATGCGTCGGCCGGACTCGCGCGTGTCGGTGTCGAGGCCGAGGATGATGCCCGAGACCACCTCCATGCCATAGCGATTGAGCGTTTCGACGCTTTGCAGGATCGGCGTCATCAGGTTGTGCGCCTTCGACATCGCCTTCAGCGCCTCGGGTTCGGGCGTCTCGACGCCGCAAAAGACCGTGTCGAAACCGGCTTCGCGCATCATCGCGAGCAAGTCGGGCGCCCGCGCGATGTTGAGCGTGGCTTCGCAGGCGAAGGAAAACGCGTAGCCGTTGCGCCTTTGCCAGGCGATCAGGTGCGGCAGCAGCTCCTTCACCGCTCTTCGGTTGGCGATGAAGTTGTCGTCGACGAAGTAAACTGCGCCGTTGACGCCGCGCTCGAGCAATTTGTCGAGCTCGCTGATGATCTGCCCGGGCGCCTTCAGGCGCGGAATGCGGCCGTAAAGGCCGGGAATATCACAGAATTCGCATCGGTACGGGCAACCGCTGGAAAACTGGATGCTGCCCAGGAAGTAGCGATCGATCTGGGCCAGTTCGTAGGCCGGCGCCGGGCGCTCGGTGAGCGGTCGCCGCTCGTTCGTGGTCAGCGCCACCTGCTTTGGCGTCCGGGAGCAATCCCGGGCCAGACGGGCGAACAACTCTTCGGTCGCGTCGCCGAACTCGCCGAGGTGAAGGTAATCGAAGTCGGGATAGTAGTCCGGGCAGGCCGACACCGAGGGCCCGCCGAGCACGGTCACCCGGCCGGCTAAGTGGGCCCGACGACAGATGTCGTCGATTTGCCGGCGCTGAACGTGCATGCCGCTGACGAACACCGCCTCGGCCCACGCGAAATCGGCGTCAGTAGCCGGCGTCAGGTTCTCGTCGACGAAACGGACCCGCCACGACGGGGGCGCCGCTGCGGCGATGACCAGCAGCCCTTGGGGCGGCATGAAGGCCTTGACGCCGTTCGTCAGCTCATAGGCGTATTCGAAAGTGCCAAAGGATGGCGCATACCGCGGCGCCACGCAGAGCACGCGGCGAGAGGTCGACTGGTCAGACCCCATCATCAAGCGTCCGCCCCTTCCTCAAGCGCGATTCAAGCTAGTCGGCATGGTCGCCTCGGTCAAGGAGGCGCAGACTTTCGAGCGGTCACATAGTCTCGTGATCAGGTGCGACGTTGGCGAGGGTGGCTATTCGCTCGTCGCCGAGGCCCGTCATAATCTCCTGCGTCATATAGCGACGCTGTGCCCGCCGCTCGTCGCTTTGTTCGACAGGCGCGCGGGAAAAAACATCTGCGCAATATAGCATGCTCGACTCGGATCAGTCGCTTTGTCGACGGGACTGACGCCGGTGCCTCGATTCGCCAGCGAAGCTCCGGATGCGTTCGTCAAAGGCCAAGCCTTTCAGCGATGGTGCGAGGCGCAAGGTGTGAGAAGCGCGATAACAGCCAGTCGGAAATATCGACGCTGGCGTCGATGTTGCCACGGCTGCTGAAACTTGCAACCCTTGGCGATTCATGTGTCAACTCCGTTTGGTTGAAACTCTGTTGAAGGGGAAGCGAACGTGGCCAAAGTCGCAGCGCATAGCAAGAAGCCGCCGGCGTGGCGCCCATGGTCGAAAGACGATGTCCGCGCCCTCAAGGGCATGGCGCGCAAAGAACCGGTTGCAAATATAGCCAAGGCGCTCAAGCGGACCGAAAGCGCAACGCGCCAAAAGGCGACCGCCTTGGGCGTGTCGCTCAGCCCGGCGCGCAAAAAGCGGACGCCGGCGAAGAAGCGTTGAGACAACGCGCGCATCGAAGCGCCGGAAACCGACTGCAACCCCCTATCTGTCCCGCAGGCGGTCTGCAATCGTTTCAATGGGCGCCCGGAGGACATGCTTGATCCTCCCGGACTCTAACACGACGCGCGGTTCTCTGTGCATGACGCTCGCGCATCTGCTGACCCGTCAGGATCAGCGCCGCACATTCTGCGCGGACCCGGACGAACGGAAGCGCGCGCTCCCAGGCCGCAATAGTGGAATTGTCGTCATGTACGCCATCAGCTGCTCTCGCCGGCATCATGCCTTTGTCGAAACTGTCAATGTCGAATGATCGCGCGTTCCATCGGGGTCGCAATAACTCGCCCAAGCGGTCAGCAGCTCGCGACGCTTCTCGAGAACGTCCGTACGTCGGTAGGCGCGCTCCACCGGAGCGCCGACCTGATGCCCCATGGCCTCCTCAATCACGGCATGCATTGCCTCGGTCGCGTACGCCGCCAATAGTCGCGCAAGATCGCAAGCAGCTGCTCGGACAGCATGACGCAGCGATCCTTCCGCCCCTTGCCTTGGCGCACGACAATGACCATGCGGGCGCTATCGATGTCCTTGGCGGTTAAGGCCACCGCCTCGGAGACTCGCAATCCGGCCGCATAGATCGTGATGAAGATCGTCCGCATGTTGAAGTCGGACACCGCCTTCAGGAAGCGCGCCACGTCATCGCCCGTCAGCGCCGCCGGCAATTTGTCAGCTCGGCGGGCATAGGGAATCTCTTCGACCACGTCCTTCCGCCCGAGCGTCGCGCCGTAGAAGAAGCGCAACGCGCCCATGATCGGGTTGATCGAGGTCGGCTGATAGCCAAGCGAGAT
>Ga0326728_10008308_pt1 | contig 25893 bp, 23 predicted proteins | sample MB3enrmetagenome_FD_207602 | JGI IMG/M metagenome (GOLD analysis project Ga0326728, IMG submission 207602) | Lab enriched peat soil microbial communities from McLean, Ithaca, NY, United States - MB31MN | ecosystem: Environmental > Terrestrial > Soil > Wetlands > Peat | place: USA: New York... | reverse complement strand
TGCGTATAATGACAGCCTCGGGCATGATTATTTGGCGCACCTTTTGCAAGGCCAGTTGGACAAGGTGGGGGTCGACCTTCAGTTGAAAAGGATGCCCTGGCAGAACTACGGGGCTGCGATCCGGTCGGGATCCTACTCCCTCTTCCGTCTGGGTTGGGATGCCGACTATCCGGACCCGGATAATTTTCTATATTTTAATTTTGACAGCGCAGAGAAGGCACACGGCAATTTGACAGGGTATGATAACCCCGGATTTGACACCCTGCTGCAGCAGGCCCGGGGGGAGCGGGACCCCGGCAACCGGCGGGAGATCTATCAAAAGGCGGAGCAGATGATGCTGGCAGATGCGCCAATAATCCCCTTGTTTCAGCAGGTGGCGCTCTTTGGGTTGCGAAAAGGTATTAACGGTTTTGACGCGAATCTCCTGGGACAGATTGATTTCGCGAGGTTAAAAAAGTCTTAGCAAAAAAAGTCTTAGCGATTGCAGATAACTGCTCAGAGTATTAGAATGGTAGCATCGGCGGGGAAGGAGGGCGGCATAATGCCTACTTACGAATTTATCTGTAAGAGTTGCAATAACCGATTTGCTCTGTTTACCACGGTTTCAGGCCGCGATAAAGCATCCTGCCCCAAGTGCGAGGGCAAGGACCTGCAGCAGGTCTTTAAGGGCGTCCGGTTTGCTATAGGTGGCTATTCAGATGTGGGCCCAAGCAGTGTTCCTTCAAGCGGCGGTGGTTGCGCGAGCGGGAATTGCAGCGGTTGTTCCGGTTGCGGCTAGGGGTGGGTTCCCCCAGTTTGATCAGATTGACATAGGACCAGATTCCCCGTATAATGATTTTTGCGTTAACGTAAAGTCGTCTCTTATGTTATAAAAACTTTATAATGCGGAAGTGCTGGAATTGGCAGACAGGCACGTTTGAGGGGCGTGTGCCGAGAGGCGTGCGGGTTCAAGTCCCGCCTTCCGCACCAAAAATTCTTTAAAGACAAGGCTTCCGGGGTTTTATCCGGAAGCCTTCTCGCGCGGCAATTCGGTCGTATTTTACATGATGTACGAATACATACACCCGTTGGCGTGGCGCATAGGTGGGGGTTAGGTGCGCACATCGTTAAAGCCAACTCAATTGCTTATCTCCTATCTCTTCGTCGGGAATGCGGGTGTCACATCGAATGTGGCGGAAACATCCTTCAACAGTGCCGTAATCTTCAGATGCTGTGGGCAGACACTCTCACACTGCTGGCAGCCTTCGCAGTCGCCGGCCCTGCCGTGATTGGCGGCGAGGTTCAGATAGTAGACAAACTGGCTGGAAAAATTGCTCGATAACGCACGCTTGGCGCTATTATAGAGGGCGAAATAATCCGGGATGGCGATCGATTGGGGGCAGTCTTTCTCGCAGTATCTGCAGGTGGTGCAGGGAATAGCCGTGTTTTCATTGATGATATCGACGACCTGCCAGATGATCCTGTATTCTCCCTCGTTCAGGGGCTTGAAGTCCGCCATGTAGGATGTGTTGTCCAGCAGTTGCTCCATGGTGTTCATGCCGCTGAGCACCATGATCACGCCATCCTGGCTGGCGGCAAACCGGATCGCCCAGGAGGGGACAGACGCATTCTGATCATATTCCTTCATCAGCCGTTCCGCTTTCTCCGGGGCAAGAGCAAGGTTGCCGCCCTTACAGGGTTCCATGACAATGATCACCTTCCCGTGCTTTCTTGCCGCCTCGTGGCATCTCCTGGATTGAATGCCCGGGTTTTCCCAGTCAATATAATTGATCTGCAACTGTACAAAGTCCAACTCGGGATGAGCGGCCAGGATCTCATCCAGCAATTCCGGCGTATCATGAAAGGACATGCCGAAGTTTTTGATCTTTCCCTCCCGCTTTTTCCGCAGGCCAAATCCAAAGCAGTCAAACTCGCAGGCCTTCTTATAGGCGTTCACGCCCATGTTGTGCAGCAGGTAGTAATCAAAATAATCAACGCCGCATTTTTCCAACTGCTCATTGAAAATTCGTTCCATATCTTCTGCAGACTTAAAGTCTCTCATGGGCAGCTTGGTTGCCAGTTGGAATTCGTCCCGGCGATGCCTCTTGACCAGAGACTCTCTGATTGCAACTTCAGACTGGTAGCCATGATACACATACGCCGTGTCAAAATAAGTGAATCCTTTTTCCAGAAAGGCATCCACCATCTTGTTTAATGTTTCATAATCGAAGGATGTCTGGTCACCCTGATCCAGTAGTGGCAGCCGCATGAAACCAAAGCCGAATTTTCGATCCATATCTGTGTTGTCGCTCCTCTCTTCCCCGCGGTCTATATCTCATCTGTCAGCCTTTAAGCCAGCGTTCAATATCTTTTCCCGCGTTTTTCACACTACCGCCGCGAATGGCCTGGCCTTTTTTAACGTTTGCTCCCGGGCAAAGCTTTTTAATGTCGCTTTCACTTCTGCCCATTCCGCTGCCCTCGTGGGTGCAGAAGGGGAGAATTGTTTTACCTGAGAAATCGTATTTTTCAAGAAATGTCCACACCGGCATTGGCATAGTGCCCCAATAGTTCGGGTAGCCGAGAATAATGGTATCATACGAATTGATGCTGGCCGGATACGCAGTTAGTTCCGGCCTCGCGTTCTCACGTAGTTCCTGCTGCACTTCTTCCGTACAGGTGTTGTAATCGGCAGAATACTTTTTCACAGGGTCGATCTTGAACAGATCCCCACCGGTTAGGCGCTCAATCATCTCTGCCGCAACCTCGGTATTGCCGACAGGGAGATTGACAATGCTGCCACCGACATAATTATTGCCCTCACGTGAAAAGTAGGCAATCAGACATTTGTTCTTTTTTGCATCCATCGTTCTAGTTCCTCACTTTCTTAATAGTTCTTATTTATCGAAGTAACTGCTTGCTCTTCGCATTCGGCCGCGGACATCCACATGGATTGGACAGCAGCTCAGGACAGGGTTGTTTGTTGCAGAATTACAGACACATTTTGAAGATGTTTTCGATATCCTGCTGCGCCAATGGCTTGAATGCGTACATGGTTCCTCCATTAACTGCTTTCTTAGCCATGACGGCAAAAGTTCGTGTCGTCGATACCGATCTCTGTAAAGGTGCTCTTGAGGCCCAGCGTCTTAAACAGGAATTCACTGACCAGCTCGATGCTCTTTTTGGCAACATCCATCTGGGACAGGGTCGCCTCGATGCCAAACGCGTTTACTCCAAATTGATAGAACTTGAACGCCGTTGTTTCATCCATCGTATATTCCATCCAGCGTGGCGTCAGAATGGCAAGACCTAGACCATGGGTGATGTCGTAGATGGGGATGTCATAGACAAAGTTATTCATGATAATGATCCTTCCTTTCTCATTTTAGTTTGTCTACAAGAATATGTTTGCCAAATGCCCGGCAGGCCGTGCCAGTGCTTTACCCCGGGTGGAATCTTTATTACATCGCCGGGATGCAGTTCCCGAGCCGGTTCGCCCCAAGCCTGATACCAGCCTTTTCCGCCGGTTACCAGGAGAATTTGTCCTCCCTTGTGATGAATGTGCCAGTTGTTCCGGCATCCCGGTTCGAAGGTAACATTTGCAATCGGTCCACCTTCTGCTGTCAACGGCTGTAAATATGCCTGCCCAATAAAATACCTGCTGAACATTTCCGGCAACTGGTTCCCCATCGGAAATACACTGGGGTTTTCTTTTTTGTTCGTCAGAACAATCTCCTTAACTTATTATTTTTCTTGTGATGCCGCTTCATTTATGCAGCGCAGCGCATTTAAACTGCGGGGATAGCCGATGAAAGGCAGACACTGCGAAATGACTTTGATGAGGAACCGCTTATCATTGCCTATACGGATATTGGCGGCGGCGTGGCTTGTGAGCTGCGGTTCACAGCCGCCCTGTGCGGAAAGAAAACTCCAGAAATCTGGAATGATAGCCTGGAAACATTCTTTCGTGATACTGCTTTGCGAATTCTGTGATTGCCATTTCTGATTTCTCCTTTTAAATTTATTGAGTACCTCCGAACATTAGTCTATATATAGACATTGACTTATTAATGTACATCTGTCTATAATTATATGCAGAAAAAAAGTGCTTGCAATTGTTAAATAAGCACATATTGTTAATTATTGAACAAATCCGTTATAATTGTAAATTATCTAAATAAGGTGGGTAAGTCTAATGCCTAAGGTGGATAGAAGAATACTCAAATCGCAAGAAGCGATAACCACAGCTATTATCGAACTGATGTCTGAAAAAAATTTTGATGACATTACGATCCAGGAGATTTCCGACCGGGCAAATGTGAGCCGGGGAACCATCTATCTTCATTACCTGGATAAATTTGATCTGCTGGATAAGCTAATAGGAATCCATATAAACAAACTCAGAGAAATGTGCGAAGCCGCATCTGAAATGGATTGGATCAATGCGACTCTGATCTGGTTCAAATACTTTGAGAGTAACTATCTATTCTTTTCGACGATGTTGGCGAGTAAAGGAGCCCCATATTTTCGCAGCCGGTTTCTTGACTTGCTCCACGAAGAGCTTAGGAAAGAGGTTGATATAACTAAAGGAAAAAATCATGGATTAAACGAAGATGTCATCATTCGGTTTGCTGCCTCGGCTTATGTAGGGGTGGTAGAACTGTGGTTCACGAATGGAATGCCTCTCCCGCCTCATGTCATGGCAGAACAGGTGGGGATATTGTTGGAAAGAATCCTATAATCATTCCCGCACAAAATTCGTGAAGATATTTTCTTCCCAACCGGGGAACGGCACACCAGCTTTGATGTCAGCCTTTTTGTACTTTAAGAACTATGCCAAATCCCTTGCCAGCGGTCACAACTAGAAGATACTAATGGCAAATTGCTAAAAAGGATATGTCATGTAAACCATTGGAAGGGAGATGCCCGATGAGCAGAAGGGTTGTTGGAATCATTCTCGGCTTATTTTTTATTGTGCTGTTTTTTGGATTGGCTGCCAGAGCTTCATATGCCGATGACGCTGTTGACGGACAACAATATATACACATATCCGATGATTTTTGTAACCCATCAAATGCAGTGATCCAAATGACCGCGCCCACAAGCACATGGGGGATAAAATTTACGCAGTACATGATCGCTGTTGACAATGAGAATTTTAATGCTGGAGGCTGGCACCCTTTGAGCTGTACGAACGACTGCTTTTTGGGCTACCCGGACGGGCCTCATACGTTATACGTACAATTCGGCGACAGCTCAGGCGCGAATACAAGTTCAACATACTGGAGTTTTATATATTTTGACTCGACCCCGCCGAGGAGCGCAGGCTTGTATGCCTGCGATCAGAATGGTAATGCCATCACATCGGCCAACGGGGATTATTATATCGAGGTCAAGACCTATGACCCCGTAGTCAATGGGGTGGATAGCGGAATAGGTCACATCACGGTGAATACCTGGACCGAAAAGGACGGACAAGGTGGCCTCGTATCCAATTGTTATAATGATCTCTCTGACTCCTGGCAGGGCGTCGACGGTTCGGGCAACTGTGTCTGGAGAGTCCCGGTATCTCTAGGCAACCACAATTGGGAGAGCGGCACATATATTACAAAGGTCTATGCCACTGATGTAGCCGGCAATCAGGTGTTGCTGGGAACGGTAGATGTCGATGACACAGGAGACACCACCCCGCCGACGGCAACCAGCGTCACCACCCCGGCCACCTATACCAATGCCGATTCCTATACTGTATATGCCAATGGCGTAACGGATAGCCAGAGTGGAGTGGCCAGCGTGAGTTTTGCCACCTGGGTCGACATCAACGGGGCGCAGGACTATCTGGTTTGGAATGCAGGCACCTACGATGCGGCCAACAACAGGTGGTACTACACCGTCAACAGGAGCGACCACAACAATGAAACCGGCTTATATCTTACGGATGCGTATGCCTGGGACAAGGCAGGTAATGAAGCCTGCCTGGGAAGAGCCGGAGTAAACATCGATCTGACGCCACCTACAGCCAACAGCGTTACCACCTCGACTGCCTATACCAATGCCGATTCCTATACGGTGTATGCCAACGGCGTCAGCGACCAGAGCGGGGTGGCCAACGTGAAGTTCGAGACCGTTCTCGGGTTGAACTCGTTCTGGGGCGCCGGTAAGTACGATCAGGCCAACAACAGGTGGTACTACACTATCAACGTAAACTATCCCGGTAAATATACAACGTACGTCTATGCCTATGATAATGCGGGTAATCAAGCCTGTCTGGGAACGGCTACGGTCACCGCCGATGATCTGACGCCGCCTACAGCCAACAGCGTCACCACCCCGGCTGCCTATACCAATGCCGATTCCTATACGGTGTACGCCAACGGCGTCAGCGACCAGAGCGGGGTGGCCAGCGTGATGTTCGAGAACGTTCTCGGGCTAAACGCGTTCTGGGGCGCCGGTACGTACGATCCGGCCAACAACAGGTGGTACTGCACTGTCAACGTGGAAGTAATATTATATTTAGGCGGCATAAAAGACATAGACGGAAAATATTATTCTTACGCCTATGCTACGGATAATGCGGGTAATAGCGCCTTTCTGGGAGAAGCTACGGTAAACATCATCCAGACCCCGCCGGCAGCACCGGATCTGACCATCCAATCGCAGACCGTGAACGCCAATACCATAGACATCGAGGGGACGGCCGAAGCCGGTTGCACAATACAGGTAGCCAGGGGCGGGGTGTTGATTGCCAGCGGGACGACGGGATCAGACGGCAATTTTACCGTCAATGTCACCCTCGCTCAAAACACTGTCAATAATTTGAGCATCACTGCAGTTGACGAGGCGGGCAATGAGAGTGCCGCATCGACTGTGGCAATCACCGAGGAACCGTTGCCAACCTATGCCGTAACCTATGACGCCGGCCCCGGCAGCGGAGCGGCGCCGGCCACCGCCAGCTACCACGCTGGTGACATAGTGACTGTGGCCAGCCCGGGGGATCTAACCGACAGTAACGGCAACACTTTCGCCGGCTGGGTGGACGTCAGCGGGCACGTCTACTACCCTAATGACACCTTCAGCATGCCGGCGGCGCCCGTCACCCTGGGTAGCATATGGATGGCCACTCCGCCCATAGCCAGCGCCGTAATATATAAGTCCAACGGCGGCTCCGGAACACCACCGGCCACCGACATAGGCGCCCCCGGCTCCACCGTGACCGTTGCCAGCCAGGGCGGCCTCTCCGATAGCGGCTACAGTTTCGGGGGTTGGGAGAGCGTCAGTGGCCACGTTTACCAGGCCAGCGACACCTTCAACATGCCGCCAACGCCGATCACACTGACTGCCGTGTGGAACGCAGTATACTACACCTTGATCTATAGCGCCGCCAATTTAGCGCCACCGACCATCACCACCTACACCGCCGGCGCCACCGTGACCGTAGCGGGCGGCCCTTCTATCAACGGCTACAGTTTCGAGGGCTGGGAAGATGTCAGCGGCTATGTTTACCAGGCCAGCGACACCTTCAGCATGCCGGCGGCGCCCGTCACCCTGACGACTGTGTTAAATGCCGCCCCGGCCCAGACGTACAGCTTAACCTATAGCGCCAACGACGGCTCCGGTACACCACCTTCCACCGCCAACTATACTCCGGGTGCTACCGTGACCGTGGCGGATCAGGGCGATCTCACCTACAACGGCTACACCTTCGAGGGCTGGGAGAGCGTCAGCGGCGATGTCTATCAGCCTGGGGACACCTTCAGCATGCCGGCGGCGCCCGTCACCCTGTCCGGCGTGTGGAACCCTGACCCGTCCCTGCCTTGCAGCGTATCCTATAGCGCCGACGGCGGCTCTGGTACACTGCCTGCCACTGCCAACTATGCTCCGGGTGCTACCGTGACCCTTGCGGATCAGGGCGATCTCGCCTACAACGGCTGCACCTTCGGGGGCTGGGAAGATGTCAGCGGCTATGTTTACCAGGCCAGCGACACCTTCAGCATGCCGGCGGCGCCCGTCACCCTGACCGCCGTGTGGAGCACAATATACCGCATTTTGACCTACAACCCCGCCAACGGGATAGTACCGGTCACTCTAAGCTACGTCCCTGGAGACACTGTGACCGTTGCCGGGCAGGGAGACCTTACCGATAACACCTACGCCTTCGATGGGTGGAAGGACGCCAGCGGCCATGTTTACCAGGCGGGTGACACTTTTACGATGCCGGAGACTCCAGTAACGCTGACCGCAGTCTGGAATGCAGGAGGCGGCGGTGGCCACGGCAGCTCTACGGCAACAAATGTCTCAACTACAACCACGATTGCCAGCAGCAGTACAGGCACGATCACTCCGTCAACGGGAGGCACAGTCTGGCTGAACAGCGAGGCCGGGGTCACCATTCCCAATGATGCTCTACAGGGCAGCGCCAGCGCCACAGTCTCGATCACCAACGCATCCTCGCCCCCAGCCCCTCCGGCCGGTGACGCCTTAGTGGGAGCGTACGACTTCACGGTGAACGGCGGAGGCTACACCTTCAACAGCCCGGTCACCCTGGCCTTCACCTTCGACCCCAGCCTGATCCCGGGCGGCGATGTCCCGATAGTGGCATACTACGACAATACGACCGGCGACTGGGTGCTGGTGCCCGGCAGCATGGTGGCCGGCGATACGATCACAGTGACGGTTAACCATTTCACCACCTTCGCCGTGATGGCCGTACCACAGGCAACTGTGCCTAGTGCGCCTGCATCTGCATCTAGCTTCTCCGATGTTCCGTCATCCTTCTGGGGCTTTGATGCCATCAGCAGTCTGAGCGCCAAGGGCATCGTCTCCGGCTACCCGGACGGGACGTTCAAACCAAATAGCGACATCACCAGGGCGGAATTTTGCGCCATGCTGGTGAAGACTCTGGGCATCTCTGGCTCCGGAACGTCCATTTTCACCGACGTCACGCCGTCCGAATGGTACTACAACTCTGTCAGCACGGCAATCTATGCCGGATTGGTATCTGGTATGGGCAACGGACTGTTTGACCCCAGTGCTCCGATCACCAGGGAACAGATGGCCGTGATGATCGCCAAGGCATTGGGCAGCAATGCTCCTGCCGTTACGGGCACCGAATTGAACGCCTTTAGCGACGGCGTGTCTGTTAGCAGCTGGGCGGTCAAGGGCATGGATGTGTCGGTTAGAGCCGGAATCGCCAACGGCGTGACCTCCAATGCGCTCGCTCCTCTGGACAATGCTACCAGGGCCCAGGCGGCGAAGATGATCTACAAGATGCTGGGGTTATTGACAAGTAAATAGATTAAAAACGTGTGTTTGAAGTTGTACAGCAGCCTCGGTTGAGGCTGCTGTCTCTTACCATATAACCGACTATGAGGATATCGAGAACATTGCTTGCATTGATCAATATGGATGTCCTTAACTTACCCCGGTGGACACGGCATTGGTGTTCTATTAAGGCCTCAATATGCCATTAACACCCTGATATAGCACTTAAACCATGGTAAAATATCTGACCATTACCAGCACCCAGAACAGAGTCACCGGATCGATCTTTCGGTTTCTCTCGATTAGCCCAACATCAGGGGATTCGGTGTCCCAGGCCAAAGGCCGCGGTAGATAGGAATAGAGAGGCATGAAAAACGCCTCTCTATTTGTTTATCGATTCTGGAGGCTTGCTCATCCGATAGGGCGGCACCGATGCTTTAATCACCCCTTCTCTATGGACAGGTGCGATGCTATCTACAGTACAGGCAATTGACGACTGTTTCATCATAGCTGCAGCAGGGTTGCAATCGGACTGGTTGCTTGCTTTTTCTTGAGGGACAAGACGGTTGCCGCTAGCCAGGAAGCGGACTATTAAACCTTGAATGCGGCCATGAAGGCTTCTTGTTCGAAAATACCCAAAGCCGGCTTCCTAGAAAGTTCACCCAGACGCCGCAGCCGGTAGCAAGGAACTTGCTCCACCAAAGCTGTGTATGGCTCATTTTATACATGATGAAGAGGGTGCCGAGCGAAACACCCAAAGAAAAACCGTTTAACATTATGAATTTCACAATATCCAGGATATGCGTCTTGCGGGCAACCCGAAATGTCCACTTACGGTTAATAATGAAACTGTTGATCATCCCCAGGCAGTAGGAAAGCACTTGGGCAAGCAGGTAAGGAACGCCGGCGAGGGTTAGAAGGAAAAAGATGGCCAGGTCTACTGCCGTGTTCCCCGCCCCTACAACGCAGAAGCGCACAGCCTGGCTCAGATCTATCCGGGCGGGCAAACGTCTCTTGAGCAGCAATCGTCCGATGCTCATTCATGTTCAACTCCTTGTTTATCAGCGCTATCGATCAACGATACGCCTATATTGAGTGTCTCTTTGGGCGGTGTTTGGAACGGCACGATCCGGTGACGGACCGCCATGTCGAACAGCACCTTGACCATATAGGCAAACAACAACATGTTCAAGACCGCCATGCAGATCATGACCGATCCGTGAGGCGCCGTATTGACCCCCTGCAATGTCCAGACAAGAACGGCATGGGTATTGATGTAAGCGGTCACGCTGAATCCGAGGGCGAGTGGCAGTAGTCTCCGGTCCCTGAGGTAGCAGGCGGTCAGCACGGCCAGGGCGGCGGCGGGAAACAGGTATCGCTCATGCATCCTGGAGCCGAAAATGAAAACGCCGGCGATCAACAGCAGCGCCACAGCAGGAGCAAACGCCCTGCGGTTCCCCTTGATGTAGTACAGCCACGCCAGGGCTGTCACCGCAACGATCAGGATCAGCCCCCAGGTATGGTAGCTGAACAGTAGCAGGGTGCCGGTGTCGCTCTGGTAGTTTGCCCCGAGCAGCCCAAAGAGGTTGAAGGCATTGACGGACGCATCAGGGTACTCCCCCAAGGTATTGGCAAAGAGCCTGAAAATCCATAAAAAGCCGTTGCCCAGGGAGAATGGCAGTGCAATGACCACTGCCGTACCACAGGCGCAAGCCAGCGCCACCGCCAGGCCTCTGAGCCTTTTCTGGCGCAGAACCTCGAAGGCCAGCACAGGCAGGAAGATGATCCCCTGCGGTTTCATCATCACCGCTGCCGCAAATAGCGCAGAAGCCAGTGCGGTGCGGTTTTCCGCCAGAGCGTAGAGCGCGGCAGCCACAATCAGCGTAAAGAACGAGTCTACCTGCCCCCAGATGGCAGAGTTGATCAGAACTGCCGGGTTGAAGACATAAAATGCGGCCAGCAGGATGCCGATCTCCGGAGAGAGATATTTCTTGGCCAATCTGTAGATGAGCCAGGACGTTACGAGATCCGCCGCCATCGACGGCAGTTTCAACAGCAGTATGAAGTGCGGGGCCAGCGCCGCGAGCCTGGAAGCCCTACCGACCACGAACAGAACGTAGATATAGAGCGGTGGGTAGTCACAGAGGCTGGCGCGGGCGTAAAAGCCGGGCAGGCCATTGGCGGCCGCGGTCGCCCAGTTCTTGAAGAAGCCGAGGTCAAAAGGCTGGCCCTTCATCAGGGTGGTGGCGTAAAGGCGCAGCAGCAGCCCGACGCAGAGCAGCCCCGCTATTCACAACACCTCCGTTCCGGGTCGAATCTTCAGCCGGCGGCGGCTCCATAGCCAATAGACTACGGGGCAAAGCACAAAAAAGACGGCTGCGTAAACGATCAGTTGCGGAGCATGCTGGGCACCTGTATCGTCATAAGGCGTTCCCGGCATCTGGAATCCACCAGACCCTGGCTGCTGCCCCTGCCCCGGGCCGCCATGGAGATTGCCGCCATCACCCGGCGGCATCATCGACCCGGGGTGCGGCGCTTGGCCACCCGGGCCATGGTCACCGCCGTTAAAGGAGCCGTTTTGCCCGCCCCAGCTCTGGGCGGGTGCGGTATCACCGTAAGCCGTGCAGATGCCCCCTGCTCCCACCAGCACTAGCACCAGCAGCAAGCATAGGGCCAGCCTCTTGTTTGCAATCCTCAACATAGCAATGCTCCCTCTTGGCCACCATATCAGGCGCTCCGGAATGTTTTTCAGGTGTCGGCGTTATGTAAGCCGGCCAGGGGCGCTTCGCCTCTCCGGCTGCATGATCCGCAGGCGACGGAGCGGCTTGCCTGATTCAAACCCGCAGCGCTCATTGATAATGTAGAGCGGCCGCTGCCTGGCCTCGTCGCAAATACGCCTGATGTACTCGCCGATGACGCCCAGGGTAGTCAAGATCAGCCCATTGGCCAGCAGGATCAGCGCCGCCGCTGACGCCCAGCCGGGAATGGTGAACCCGAGCAACCGCGCCGGCAACAGTAACACCAGGCAGACAAGGCTGGCTAGGGAGACCGCCGCACCAAGCCAGGCGACTATCCTCAGCGGCTTGTACGAAAAAGAGGTCACGGCATCGGCTGCCAGTCTGACCATCTTGCTCAATGGATACTTGGTCGTCCCTGCAAACCGCTCCTCCCGAATATACGGCACGTCTGTCTGCCGGAAACCCAGCCAACTGACCAGTCCCCTGACATACCGGTTTCGTTCCGGGAGAACCTTGAGGGCATTGCAGACCTTGCGGTCGATCAGCCGGAAGTCTCCCGCATCCACCGGCAGATCGACATCGGACATCCCGTTGAGGAGCCGGTAAAACACCTTGGCAGTAGCCTTCTTGAAGAAGGTCTCGCCATTCCGCTGCAATCTCCTGCCGTAAACCACATCGTAGCCATCCCGCCATTTGGCGATCATCTGCAAAATCACATCCGGCGGGTCCTGGAGGTCGGCATCGATGACCACTACAGCCTGACCGCAGGCAAAATCCATCCCTGCCGTGATCGCCACCTGGTGCCCGAAATTACGGGAGAAGCTCAGCAGTTTCAACCTCTGATCACTGCGACAGAGGTTTTTCGCCAGTTCCAGCGTTCCGTCACCGCTGCCGTCGTTGACCAGAATGATCTCGTACGGCTCTGCTGTCGTATCCATCACCTGTTGCAATCTCCTGCAGGTCTCTTCTAGTACCAGTTCCTCGTTATATAACGGAACTACAACCGAGTAGCAAGGCTCCGTGTTCATATTCAGATATCTCCATTCTTTTGCTGTGCAAGCCCGCAATAACACGACTCGCTTTTCCTAATCCTAGCTCCACTCGCTTAAAGGAACCTTAACCGGCAGAGACTGGCCGGCACGATGGAATTTCAGCTTTGTTTAAGGGTATTGCACTAACATGAACAAAAACGCAAATGGAGAGACGTCGTGATGAAACTAACCGAGCAGCGTGTTGACAAGGTGCTGATATGCATTACCGCTCTAGCCGCTGTCCTGAACATCTTCGGCATCTGGTGGCAGAGCGCCAATACCTTTTATACAGCTGCCGTGACCAGCATGCTGCAGAGCTGGCACAACTTTTTCTACGCATCGCTTGACCCGGCCGGCTACATCACCGTGGACAAACCGCCGGTCACCTTCTGGGTGCAGACGTTGTTCGCCCGTGTGCTCTGTATGCATGACTGGAGCGTGATCCTGCCGCAGGCCCTGGCCGGCGTCGGTTCCGTGTTGCTGCTGTACTACCTGGTCAAACCGACCTTTGGTAAGACAGCCGCCCGGCTGGCCAGTCTGGTGATGGCCTGTACCCCGATCGCCGTAGCGGTGAGCCGGTCCAACAATATTGACAGCATGCTGGTGTTCACCCTGCTGCTGGCGACCTGGGCGCTGTTCAAGGCGGTCAAGACCGGGAAACCGGCCTGGGTTGTCACAGCCTTTGCCATCATCGGCATCGGTTTCAACATGAAGATGTTTCAGGCCTATATGATAGTGCCGGCTTGCTACCTGTTTTATCTGCTGGCCTTCCGGTGCGGCTGGAAGCGAAAGCTAGCCGTGCTGGCGGCGGCCACGGTGGTGCTGGTGGCAGTGACCGTTTCCTGGGCAACCATTGTCGATGCCATCCCGGCGGCTGACAGGCCATACATCGGCGGCAGCGGGACGAATTCCGTCTGGGCGCTGGCCTTGAATTACAATGGAGTCCAGCGCCTGGAGGGCATGAGCGGCGGACCAGGAGGCGGAGGCACCGGAAACAACGCCCAAAACGATCAGCGGATTCAGACAGAACACGCTCCTGGCACCACCGCGGCTACCAGTGCCGGCAAAACAATTACGACAAGCGCCTCGGCTAAGACTGCCACACCGGTAGCTAACGCTGAAAAATCCTGGCCGGCACTCGCCGATGGCACTTCCGGGGTTCAAGCGCCCGGGCGGGGCGGTTTTCAGGGGCAAGCTCCCGGGTTCAACGGCGGCGGCTCTCAGGGGCAAGCGCCTGCATCCGGCGGCGGACATGGCGGAGGTGGACCTGGCGGGTCGGGCGGTGGCAGACCTGGCGGTGGCAGACCTGGCAGTGGTAGGCCCGGCAGTGGCCAGGGGCAAGGTGGCCCGGGCGGGGGTAGCCCCGGAGGAGGACAGGGTGGCGGTATGTTTAATACCGGTTATCCTGGCCCGTTCCGGCTGTTCCAGAGCGAGTTATCCGGGCAGATCAGTTGGATGTTGCCTTGGGTGGGTTTTGCCTGTATAGTTTTGCTGGTTGGCAGGCGTCGCCGTAAAAACGGCACCGAAACTGCGCTTCCGGAGAGCAAGCGGCAAGCGAATCAGGGGCTTGGAACCCGGGCGTTTGAGACGTTAAAAAGCCTTCTGACTCCTGAACGCACCGAGACTCTGTTCTGGCTGGGCTGGCTGGTGCCGGGAATGTGGTTTTTCAGCGTAGCCGGCTTCTACCATCAATATTACCTGATCATGCTCGCCCCTCCGATTGCGGCGCTCGCCGGGGCCGGCTGGGAGTTGCTCTGGAGCCACTACCGCGAGCGGAACGGATGGAAGATGTGGCTGCTTCCGGCTGCAGTGGCAGCAACTGCGGCCTTCCAGTTGTATATCCTTCAGCCATATCTAAAACAGATTGGCGCAGGCTGGTCGATCGGCATTGGGGTAGCGAGCGTAGCCGTAACCCTGTCGCTTATCTTGATGATCATAATCAAACATGTCAAACTGACTCCCGCCAGAAAGGTGCTGGCAACGGCCGGCATTCTGGTTCTGCTAGCAGCGCCGCTGTACTGGTCAGCCACCCCGATGCTGTACGGCGTTAACAATGTCATGCCTGCAGCCGGGCCGGGCGATCGGATAACATTCGGGCAGGGATCGGGAGGCGGCGACGGGGGCAATGTCAACGCCAATGATGCTCTGATTACCTATGTGACCAAGCATAATACCGGCGAACCCTGCCTCTTCGCCGCCACCGACACCGGTACGGCCGAGTCCTATATCCTGGCCGGCAAATCGGTGATCGCCCTTGGAGGATTTAACGGCGGCGACGACACCATCGACAAGCTGAAACAGATGGTGCAGGACAAGAAGATCAAATTTTTCCTGGTGGACGAGGGCGGCGGAGGTGGTCCCGGCGGCGGCGATATCACCAACTGGATCAAGGCGAACTGCACGGTGGTTCCCAGTACGGAGTGGCGGTCGGGATCTACCGGTAATGGCCGGATGGGAACGGGAGGGACGTTGAATGAAGTCAACGAGTAAATCTTTGAATACACTTGGGGGGATAGCGTGAAAATCCGAAAAGCCGTTATTTCGGCGGCAGGGCTGGGTACGTGCTTTCTGCCCGCCACCAAGGCATAGCCCGAAGGAAATGCTGATCTGAAGCAATGATAGGGGCGATCATGAAGCCCCGCGGGTAGCCAGCCTGCGCAACCCTGCGAGCTGCATCTAGCCTGGCTGCAAGTGGTGGCGTGCCATGTTCAAAGCGATGAATAATAGTATTGGTGTTGACCGAAAACCGGAACCGAGTTGCCCTGTTATGTTTCAGTGCAAGCAGGGACTCTACGTTATCGAACTTAGTAACGAAACGAAAACACCCCTGGGGCTGCCCAGCGAAGAACTCGATTGACTGGGCTAGAGAACCGCTAAAGGCTTCCACCGCAAGCGGGTCGGAGGTGGCCGCTCCTTCAAAGATGGTTGTTTCCGGCAGTCGACTTTGGATGTATTTAGCTGCTCGGTCCAGGATCTCGTCCATGTTGACGTAGATCCTGGTATAGGAGCTACCACTCAGATTGGTTAGAAGATAGCAGTACTCGCATAGGCCGGGGCAGCCCGTGCATAGAGGGAGTTGATAGTGCGCGGATGGGCGGCAAGTATTGAATTCTTTGCTTCGTCTAACTCCTACGACCAGAGTTCGTTTCGCCCGAAAGAACTTTTCTTTCCGACTTTTACCTGGAATACATCTGACTTGGTTATGGGATCTGGCAAAATGGAGTTCGATTGGCTGTCTGCTAAACTCATGATACAATCTATCTCCCAACGGGTATTCCAGAGCCTCATGTCCGAAGACTATTCTTTCTGGCACGAACAAGAATATATCACACCTTCATTGACTTTAGGTCATGGTAAAGAAAATGCCCAGTTTACCGAATTGGCTTCTGGGCACATGAACCTTTTTTTCTGTTAGCGATTCTCTACTCGCGGCTTAAAGAATAGATTGATTGCCCAGATGCCGGCGAGCCCAACCAGGGTGTAGATTACTCTACTGATAGCAGAATCGACTCCGCCAAACAGGGCTGCTACCAAATCAAACTTCATCAAACCTACAAGCAGCCAGTTAATGCTCCGATGATGACTAGAACAAGCGCTATTCTATCCAGTGTAGCCATGAAAATACCTCCTTTTTGTATAGATAATGCCCAAAAGCTTCGGGTTCATGCGGTTATGAACACTACATCAGCTTTCAAGATAGGATACGCTCTGCAGCGTGCGTAAAGGCATGCAAAAACTGATGTCCCCGCAACTCTGGCAATGAGCTACTGCACCCATGAGGGGCGTGTGCCGAGAGGCGTGCGGGTTCAAGTCCCGCCTTCCGCACCATCAGAAAACGAACCACCCGGATAGGGTGGTTATTTTTTAGGTCTTTTGGATGGCTTGGCAACATCAGATTTGACTTCCAGGCATATTGCTTGCTACCTTTATTTTGAGAAGATTATTAGTATCGGATTTATGCTTGGCTTCGAGGATGATAATTCTATGCGATGGCCATGAACCAGGCAGAGGCGGCATTGGAACTGGCGCAGGCCAACTATGCCCAGCCTCCCTATAGCATCAGGTCCGCTCAGGCGGCTGTCATCATCATCCCTTTTCCTGCCCAAACCGCACCTAGCGAATATTCCTCAGGTAAACAAAGCCCCTGGTTTTCCTTTCCGGAAAAACCAAGGGCTGTTCAGCCTGCTCGAAATGTACCGTAATCTTCGCAGTGCTTCAGAACCGCCGTATGCCGAACGATACGTACGGTGTGGTGTGGGAGGAGGGGGCTAGACGCCCCCTCCTACTCGATTGTTATTGTGTCACGCCGCCTTCGACAACGATCTGGTCGGCGGTGATATTAGCCGGGAAGCTTGATTCTAAAGTATCATTATAATCCTTATGGAAGAACTGCTCGTCCTTCAGTGGCCCTGTAATCAGATTATTCACATAGGTCAGCAATTCCGTATTGCCTTTCTTGACGGCGCCCGCTATGTAACTTTTAGGGCCCAATCCGTCGATTCCCACCACGTAACCGGGATTCTTCTTTACCCATGAGAGTAGCAGGGTATTGTCCTGAGAAAACGCATCCGCCCTGCCCGTGGTCAGAGCCTGAAAGCCGTCGGTGATAGCATCCTCTTTAATAATGTTGAGGTTCGGATAAGTTGTAGCGAAGTAGGCGTCTTCTGTTGTTCCCGTACTGACGACCAAAGTCTTCCCCTTCAACTGGTCGATAGAGGTGATCGGCGCTTTTGCGCTAGACGCCACACCGATGGAAACCTTTTCATAAGGTAGTGTGAAATCCACGCTCTTTGCTCTATCTGCCGTAACGGTAAAGTCGGCGAGCATCAGGTCGACCTTACCTGTCTGCAGATAAGGAATCCTGTCTGCGGGGGTCATCGTTACCCATGTGACTTTGTTTTCGTCACCAAGCAGTTCCTTGGCAATCTCCTTGCCGAGTTCCACATCATAGCCCTTGAACGTTCCGTCGGTGTCCTGATAGCAGAACGGCGCGTCATCCGAAAAAATGCCTATTCTGATCGTTCCTGCGGCCTTGATTGCAGCAATCGAGCCCGGGGCTGCAGATGAGGACTGCTTCGAAGAATTTGAGGAACAACCGGCCACACCTATCACGACCAATACAACCAACGCGAGCAATAAAGCCAGGACCTTTTTCATGCAATCAATCCCCTTTCTTTCTTTTCGTTTATCATAACAACATATACCTGATTTAAGCTGCAGCCGAACATTGTTCGGTTGGGGCTTGTCTTGCCTCCTTTCATCGTGGCCACCATGCAACCCCTGGTGTGCGCATCAATCGGGCATATGCAACTGCTCCAAAATACTCACGGCATGTTCATGTGCAAGATTAAGCCGCTTGATTATCCGGCTTGATTGCCAAGTAAATTCAAAAATCTTTTCGCTTCCTCAGTGCCGGGGGAACTAAAAAATTTTTCCGGCGTATTGGTTTCGATGATCTTCCCATTCTCTATAAATATAATTTTGTCGGCCACTTTTTCCGCGAACGCCATTTCATGTGTGACAATCAGCATTGTAAGCCCTTGGTCTCTGAGGCCTTTGATGACATCAAGAACCTCTCTGACCATCTCCGGGTCCAGAGCGGCGGTGACCTCATCAAACAGTATGATTTGGGGATTCATGCAAAGTGCTCTGCAGATCGCTGCTCTCTGCTTTTGCCCGCCGGAAAGCTCCCTTGGAAAAGACGATTGTTTTTCCAGCAGCCCCACTCTTTCGAGATGTTTCAGAGCCTCTGCCACGGCCTCCTTTCTGCTCCTTTTCTCCACCCTCACAGGTCCCAGAATGATATTGTTCAGGACATTCATATGCGGGAAAAGGTCGTAGCTTTGAAATACCATCCCGATCTTTTTCCTAATCTCGGTCCAGTGTCTGTAGCCGGCGCCCGATTTGGTGATCAGGGCTTCCTCTAGAAAGATCTCTCCGCCGTCTATCCGCTCCAGACCGTTCAGGCATCTCAAGAGTGTTGATTTGCCACAGCCGGAACGGCCCAAAATCGCGATGACTTCGCCTTTTTTGACATCAAAGCTGATATCATCCAAAACTGTGTCGCTACCAAATGATTTTTTCAGATTTTTTACTCTTAACAGCATATTTTTTAGACCCCATATTCCTGTTATTATGATATTCCTGCCATTATGCCATGGCTTTTTTCTCCAGATATCTTGCCAGCAGTGACAACGGGTAACAGATGATAAAATATATAATCAGCAGGAAAAGGTACATTGTGAACGGTATGTAGCTGTTTGGATTCCTATAGTAGGTCAACTGAATGATGTTTTGGGAGATTTTCAACACCTCCGAAACGCCTATCAGATAAACCAGCGTGGTGGTTTTGATCAGGCGGGTCGCCAGATTCACAATGGAGGGTATTGTTCTCGCAACGACTTGTGGCAGCAGTACAAAAATGTACATCTGCGGCCTGGAAAGCCCTAGCGCCATACTCGATTCATACTGGGATTTCGGCAGGCTCGTGATAAAGCTTCTCACCAAATCTGCCGTTTCGAATGTTCCCCACAGCGTGAACACCAGAATGGAAACGACCACATCATTGGTATTGATATTTAACACGTAGGCTGCGCCGAAGAAAAAAATAAACAGCCAGATAATCGGGTGAATCAGCCGGAACGCCTCCAGCAAGATCCTCAGCACGCCCTGAAGCAATCTGTTTTTGAAGGTCATGATCACGCCGAGTGTAAAACCCAGAATAACGGACAGTACCAGAGCGATTATGGATATCTTGATGGTTACCGATATGCCGCCAAGAAGCTGCGGAAATGCTTTGATTATGTTTTCAATACCCGAATTCTGCATAGCGTATTTTCCTTTCCATCCTCGAAAAAACATAAGACATGGGAATCAGGATAACGAGGTAACAGATCACCATAAGCACCATAACTGGTATCATCAAATCCGGGCGCAGGCTGATAATACTAAACGCCTGATAAAGGATTTCCGGCAGCAGTATCAGTTTCATCGTAGAGACTTCTTTGGTTAAAAATATGGCATTGTTGTTGATGGCGGCAATGGAAATCGCCAGAGACTGGGGTAAAATGAGATACCTTATGGTGTCGAGCCTCGATAAGCCGATAGCCATTGCCAGTTCTTTCTGGTTTACCGAGATTGCTTTGACGCCGGAATAGACGGCCTCGCACATGTAGGCGCCCCCAAGGAGCGCAAGCACGATGACCGAGCAGGTAAAGCTGTCAAGCGTCATGAATATTTTAGGCAGACCGTAAAATATGAAATAAGCCTGGATCAGCGGCGGCGTATTTCTGAAAAACTCAATATAAACTGTAACAAGTGTTTTCAGAACCGGCATTTTATAGAACAGAAAAATGGCGCTTATCAATCCTATAATGAAAGCGATAGCGATCGACAGCAGTGCGACTTCAATCGTCACGAGCGAAGCTTTGGCAAATATTCCGACTAACTCAAAATTATTCATGTTACTTCCCACTTCAATGTTTTTGACCTGCTTCGGTGTTGCAGATGCCGGGAACTGTACTCTAGTATTCCTATATATTTTATATACATTTGATATAGTAAACCCTATTTCATACAATGTCAATAGGGTTAATTGAGTATGGTTTTTCTTGGGGAAGGAATTACAGAACGCTTCGACCGGGTCACAAAAAAGAGGGGGAAATACTTATGTAGCCCTATGTGGGCTACAATTTAATCACGAACGACCCTAGTTCATACTGGGCTTTAGAAGGGACCCAGGTCTCCGGACTGAAGTCTGCAGCCAGCAGTTTGGCCAGAGTCCCGCCTTCCGCACCAAGTTTATCCGCACCGTCAAAGGTGAATTTCATTAAGACCTCTACCTCGATGGAGAGGTAGAGGTCTATTCTTTCCACCAAGTAGTCCAGCGTCTTTTTGGCATCCTGAGGGCTGTCCTCGGCCATGTTTTCCTACAATGTCTACGCTGCGGTAGCCGGTAAGTTTTTCTGCGGAACTGTTCCAGTATGCGATAGGGTTAGCAGGGAGCAAGCAAGTGGGTAGACCACCCAAGAATATTTTAAAAAAGGGCTGATAATACAAGCTTGATACTATTGGTTTAATGTAGAAAATTACCGTAGGAATATGAATGCGCAAGTCTTAAAGAAGGATTTTACAGTGTAATTGCTCGAATATTACTCTCTGACCAACAATGATCGGGGTGATTTCTCTGTCCTTTCCAATAGTCGGGGTTGGATTTTCCGCCGATAGGCGAACGGCTCTGGAATTATTCTTTGCCAATTTGTCTGACGACTGCGGGATTGCTTTTGTTTTGGTCCCACATTTGAATGAGGAAGAGGCCGGCGCCCTGGACGAGATGCTGACAGGTCAGGCGCGCCTGCCGGTCATTCCAATAAAAGACGGGATGGCGGTGCAACCAGGTTATGCCTACCTCGCCCCGGCAGACAGGTACGTGGAGATCATCAACGGCACCCTGCGCCTGAGAACGCCGGAATACGCCAACGGTTTGAGAACCCCGATCGATTTCTTTCTGCGCTCCCTGGCCCGTGACCAGGGCGCGGGTGCGATTGCGATCATTATGCCCGGCTCTGAATCGGACGGCATGTTGGGCATTAAGGAGATCAGAGCCAGGTTTGGCATGGACATGGTCCTTGATGAAAGCGCTGTTGCCCATGATGGAAAACCGGCCAACGGACTGGTGGGCTGGTTGGCGGATTACCTCCTGCCGGCGGAGCGGATGCCGGCTCAACTGCTATCCTACACCAGGGATTCCACTGTGTGGAAGGCAGGGGACGATCCATCCCTGGTTAAAAGCTGCGCTCCTGATGTCATTTCCAAAATATTTTCCATTCTGCAGGCAAAAACAGGGCATGACTTCTCTCTCTACAAGAAAAATACAATCTACAGGCGGATCCAGAGGCGGATGCACCTCCGCCAGATGAGAAGCGCCGCCGATTACGTCCGCTGCCTGGAGTCGAATGACGACGAGGCGATAAGCCTCTTCAACGAGTTACTGATTCATGTCACCAGCTTTTTCCGGGACCTGGAAGCGTTCGAGTTCCTCAAAAAACACCCCTTGCCCGATCTGCTGTCCCGCAATCAGTTACCGGATTTCAGGGTGTGGGCTCCCGGTTGTTCCACCGGCGAGGAGGTATACTCCCTGGCCATTCTTCTGCGGGAGTGCCTGGAAGAATTGAAGCTGGACTGCTTCGTGCAGATCTTCGGCACGGACATCGATGCCGCAGCCATAGACACAGCCCGCGCCGCCCTCTACCCCCTCACCATCGCCGGTGAGATCGCCCCGGGCCGCCTGCCGGCTGGCGTGGTGCTGACTTTTGCCGGCATCGACGCCCAGAAGCAGTAGGCGAGTTCGATCTCCTCGACCGTCTGGTGCAACTGCTCCCTGGTGCGCTGTAGTTCCCCTTCCAATTCCGTCACTTTTTGATCGTACTGCAGAACGCCGACAATCTGCGCCTCTTCCGGCGCTTCCCGGGAGAACGTCGGTGCCGCCTCGAACACGGCCAGCATCATTCCCTCGAGGACACACCATCGACAGTCAAGTTGACCGCGGCGTCTGGTAGCAATGCTGGACTGGCAGTACCGTTCGGAGCGACTCTCGAAATTACAGGCGCCAGCACCGGCTCGCTCACGGCCATAGGCGGCAGCAATGGCAGCGCCGGTATTGGCAGTGCCGGTAGCGGTGACAGCGCCGGCAGTGGTGGCACGGTGACAATCAGCGGAGGGTCGGTTAATGCTACAGGCGGCGAAAACGGTGCCGGCGTCGTCGGTTCTGGCAAAGCAGAAGCCTCATTCACGGATGTCTCTCCATCCGACTGGTACTATAGCTCTGTCGGCACGGACGTCTCTGCCGACCTGGTATCAGGCATGGGTAACGGCGCTTTCGCCCCCAGTGCCCCAATCACCAGGGAACAAATGGCAGTAATGGTGGCCAAGGCACTGGGCAACCATGCTCCCGCGGTTGCGGGAAGCGAGCTTAATCTCTTTAGCGACAGCTCGTCTGTCGACAGTTGGGCGATCAAGGGCATGGAACAGGCCATAAAGTCGGGCATCGTCAACGGCATGAGCGGCACACTTGCTCCCCTGGACAATGCCACCAGGGTGGAGGCAGCGGCTATGACATACAAGCTGCTGGGGGTACTGGACAAGTAACAGGATGTGCATGGTAGACAAGAAGAGGGCATCGCTATATACACTATTTTGTTTTCATACCTGAGCATAAGGAAGGGAGTGGCCTCATCCATGGAAGAGAGAATACGGTCAAAGGCTTTAGAGCTTGGATACGAAGACTGCGGCATTATAAAAGTTGGCGCCTTGGCGGGTTATCGCGAGAAGCTGGAAGAGCGCATCTCGCGCATACCAATGGGGGAGCAGATATATGGGAGATTTAGGAGCTTTGCCGATCCTTCGACAAGCAATCCGGCGATCAAATCCATCATAGTCGCCACTGTTCCCTCTTACAGGTACAATGTCCCCGCCGAATTCAACGGCGTCTACGGCAAAACATACATGTTCGACGGCAGAACGGATGAAAATGCTCCGTTTTTCAAGAGACGACAAGAGTTCGCGGCGTTTCTCGAAAGCCTCGGCCTTAAATGTATGTTGGGCGAAGCAAACGGAATCCCGGCGCCGGCGCGCTGGGCAGCTTACCAGGCGGGGCTCGGGACCATCCGCCGGAACAATTTTTTCTACAGCAAAAAAGGATCTTATGTATACATAGCAATGTTTGCGGTAGACCGGGAGATAGAGCTTATTCGCGATGTAAAGCTCAAAGGCTGTTCTGAAGACTGCGGACGATGCATCAAGGCCTGTCCTACCCATACGCTGTGCGCGCCTTACACCATGTCGATGTTTGGGTGCGCCAGCTTTCAGACGTCCTTGTCTGCCAATATGGGAATGGGCGTGCCTTCTTCTGAGATGGCAGAGCAGATAGGCGGCAGAATGTACGGCTGTGACGTTTGCCAGGACGTCTGCCCCTTTAACAAGGGGAGATGGACAGGCGGCGAGGACTTTCCAGGACTGGAGGCGCTGGCGCCTGCAATGCGTCCGGAAAACATTATGAAGATGAGCTATGATGAGATCAGGTGCACATTGGCTCCCAAGTATTGGTATATACAGCAGGAAAACGTCTGGAAATGGAAGCTGAACGCCCTGACCGTGATGATGAACGGTTACAGTGAAAAATATGAGGCGCCGATCAAGCTCGGGCTGGAGGACTCCTACGAAAACGTGCGTAATTTCTCACGCGATGTCTGCTCGAAGCTCAAAATATCGTATTGAGACGTATTGCCATGGTTAATGGAGGTAACTGCCAATGAGCACCAATCCTGATAGCTACTCCAGGGCCGCCTCTGTTAACTACCTCCAGATCGATGATTTCTCTGTAAAACCTCAGCGATTCATCCAGGTTCCTTACTCTCAGAGTGCTCCAGCAGAAAGAAGTCTCTGGAGAGCCGACCGTCTTTATCTGCAGCCTTGACCTCTGCCCAGTTGATATGTGGGGCCAAGACTGGCGAAATCGGTCATATGGGATACCGAAGCATGCTATGAGTGTAGGCTGGGTGGCTTCAAACATGTTCTATGCGCCTGGAAAAGGACTTTTCCTGCAGTTGTCGAAGATATTGTCGAAGATAATAGTGTTCATCATAATTTCTTTATAAATCAAGCAGCAAAGGCAACTCTCCGTCAGCACTGGATGGCTGAAACAAGGATAACCCCTTATAACCATGCATGCGAGCGGTTGCGTTCTTGATTTCACTTTGTTGCCGTGCCCAAAATGGGTGAAATGGGCATAAGATGGCTAATTGGGAGGCATGGCATATTTTGAAAAGAACTGTCCTTTTTGATGAGCATTTAAAACTGAAAGCCTCGATGGTGGACTTTGGCGGTTGGGAAATGCCTGTCAATTACCCGGCCGGCATTGTCGAGGAACACCTCTATACTCGCCAGAGAGCCGGCCTGTTCGATGTCTCTCACATGGGAAGATTCGTCATTGCCGGCCGGGAGGCAGTGCCCTTTTTACAATATGTGCTGACCAACAATGTTCTGGCGCTGGATCTGATGCAGGCTCAATATAGCATGATCCCAGACGAAACCGGTGGTGCTCTGGATGATGCCTACCTGTACCGTTTTTATGAAGATGAATACTTGTTGGTAGTGAATGCAGCCAATGCCGGTAAAGATTGGGCACATTTGACCGGCGAAATCAGCCACTTTGATGCCCGAATCACCGATCAATCGGCTGCACTGGCCATGATTTCTATCCAGGGGCCGGAATCCAAGAACATTTTAAAAAAGCTTTCGCAGAACACCTATCTGACTGAGCCTTTAAAAAATGCTCTCAATATCATTGAACTGGGCGGAAAAGAAGTACTTATTGCTAAGACTGGCTACACGGGGGAACCGATTGGTTTTGAATTATTTGTCAACTCCGCCGCCGCCGCCGAGATTTGGACGCTGCTTTTAGAAAACGGAGCAAGGCCGGTCGGTCTAGGCGCCAGGGACACCCTGAGGCTAGAGGCAGGATTACCCCTCTACGGACACGAACTGGGACTTGACGTCAACGGAAGGGAAATACCAATCTATGCCTGCCCTTTAGCTAAATTTACGGTCAGTTTCGCCGAAGCAAAAGGGGAATACATAGGCAAAGCGGCTCTGCTTAAGCAGTTTGGAGCCCTTGAGAAAATATCGAACAGGGATTTTTCAAGTATGGCCGATCTGCCCGTGATGATCAAGCCGATCGCTGTTATTGATAAAGGGGTTGCCAGAAACGGTTTCAGGGTGTTCAAAAATGGGACGGAGACCGGCTACGTCACCAGCGGCACCGTGGTGCCATATTTTAAGACGAAAGGGCATGGACTGGAGACAATGATCACGGAGGAAAGGGGCATGAG
>Ga0326728_10008307_pt1 | contig 25894 bp, 23 predicted proteins | sample MB3enrmetagenome_FD_207602 | JGI IMG/M metagenome (GOLD analysis project Ga0326728, IMG submission 207602) | Lab enriched peat soil microbial communities from McLean, Ithaca, NY, United States - MB31MN | ecosystem: Environmental > Terrestrial > Soil > Wetlands > Peat | place: USA: New York... | reverse complement strand
CGCACCCCATGTGATGCAGGTGAAGCCGTTCTGGTCGTATGCCGGCACGAAGACGCAGTGGCCGCCCCAACTGCCGGGTTTGGCGTTGGCGCCGCCGTTCGCGACCACGTCCCACACGTCTTGATTCTGCGCCGTGATGGGCAGCGAGAGGCCGATGTAGACGCCGCCGAAAAGCGCAATAGACTGGCGCACCTCGGCGAGGTTGGCCGGCTTGGGGTCGGCAAAGGCCGTGAGCTTGTTGCTCGCGAAGCCCTGCTTCTTCCAGTCGTTGAGCACGTCGAGCTCGACGCCGCCGTGATCGGTCGAGGGGTTGCCGGGGACATAGCCGTCCCACTTCTCGTAGTAGCTCAGGATCGTGGCGTCGGGAACGGTCACCATCGTGCCGGTATTTGCGGTCCACACCTGCACGGCGTGGCCGCAGCCAGCGATGGTGCAGTCGCCCAGGCCGTCGGGATATTTCGGTTCCGCTGGGTCGGGGCCGTTGATCATCATGCCCCATGAGGCGATGCCCTTGGTCCAGTCGGCCGAGGGCGGTGGTGGCGGCAGGCCGGGCGTCAGGTAGTCGCCCAGCAGCAGCGTACGGCTGTCGGTTTTGATGGCCTTGCGGCCGAGTTTCATTCTGGAGTGATCTGCCATGGGAGAGGTCCTTTCGTGCGCATGAATTTGCCGGAAAACTGTGGAATGGAAGGCAACGGGGAAGCGATGCGCGCCACCAGTCTAACGCTCTTTGCGGATGCGTTACTGTTATTGTTGCGTAAACTGCCGAAATGATCTGCAAAAGGCCGTGAAAGAAAGAGCGGAGTTAGCGGTGATGGCGGGGTTAGCGGAGCTAGCTTTGCCCTCCGCTCGGCGCGAGAACCGGCGAGACTACTCCGCGGCGGCTGGGCGACCTTGCTGAAGGACTGAGAGATAGAATCGGGTTACGGAAGGAGCAGGAAAACCATGGGCCGTACCATTTTTGGAGTAATTCTGGGGCTGATTCTGGCGCCTCTTGCGCTTTTGGCGTGGTTTCAATGGGGGCATCCGCCGGTGGCGGTGGCCGATCCGCCGCTGCCCATGGAACGCCAGATTACGCAGGTGCCGCTTGAGGCGCGCATTGCCCGCGAACTGCCGGGAAACCCTCCCATGCAGGCCGATGAGGCGAATCTGACGGCGGGGGCTCAAGTCTATCGCGACCAATGCGCCGTCTGCCACGGGTTTCATGGCAGGCCCTCTAGCTTTGCCGCGCATATGTTTCCCGAGCCGCCGGCCCTGTGGGCGAAGCACGCGAACAGCGACGTGGTGGGCGTGAGCGATGACCCGCCGGGCGAGACCTACTGGAAGGTGGCGAACGGCATCCGGCTCACCGGCATGCCGGCCTTCAAAGACACGCTCACCGATACGCAGATCTGGCAGGTGAGCCTACTGCTGGCCAACGCCGATAAGCCGCTGCCGCCGCAGGCGCTGGCCATTGTGCTGGGCGTGGCGCCGGCAACGCCGCCGCCGGCGCCGGAAGTGGTGACCGTGCCCACGAAGACGCATTGACGCGTGCGCGACAAGTGGCATTTGCCGTTCCTGTGTGGCGCCGGTCTCCTGACCGGGATCCCCAAGAAACGATTTTTGTTTCCTGGGGTGGCTGACCGGCTCAAGTGCGGGCGTCCTCGCCCGCACATCCCACCAACCTCGTGTACCATGCCAACGAAAGGGAAGTGGAACCATGCGCATTTTCGATCTGCTGAAGAAAGGATTTGGGTACGTGCTGCTCAGCATGGGCGTGTCGCGGCCCACTGCGAAGCCCAAGCCGGAGACCAAGCCCGCGCCGAAGACCGGGCCCGGCTAGTAGAGCGTGGCTGGCGGCGAACGTGAGGCGGCCCTCGGTCGCCCGCCGCGCGCCTCGTACAATGAAAGAGGAAGCCCACCCACCCGGCCGATGGCGGAACAAGAAAAGAACAATCCCAAAGCCGATCCCAAACCCGGGGCAAAGCCCGGCTCGGGCGAACCCCGCCGCAAGGCCGACGACGAAGTAACCGGCAAGGTCTATGACGCCCACTTGATGCGGCGGCTGGGCCATTACGTGCGTCCCTACTGGCTCCAGGCCGGCATTGCATCGCTGGCCGTTATGCTTAAGTCGCTCTGCGACGTGGCCGGGCCTATTCTCATCATGGTGGCTGTCGACCGTTATCTTGCGCCGGACGTGGCTGCGCAGGATCCTTCAAACGCCGTGGCGCACTGGGTGGCGAATTCCAGCCCGCTTGCCCACCTGCTTCCTCAAGGGGCCTTTGCGGGCGTGACGCGCCTCGCCGCTATCTACCTGACGATGCTGGTTTCGGCCTACCTGTTCCAGATCGTTCAGGTCTTCCTGATGCAGTGGACCGGGCAGAAGATCATGTTCGATCTGCGCCGCGATATTTTTCGGCACATGCAGCGCATGGACGTGGGCTTCTTCGACGTGAATCCGGTGGGGCGGCTGGTTACGCGGCTGACGTCGGATGTGGACGCGGTGAATGAGATGTTTACCGACGGCGTGCTGGCCATTGTGAACGACATTTTTATGCTGACCATCATGTCGGCATTTATGCTCGGCATCTCGTGGCGGCTGTCGCTTATGGCATTCGCCGTCTTGCCGGTGATTTTTTTCATCACGCGCATCTTCCGCGACCACGTGCGCGAGAGCTACCGCCGCGTGCGCACCGCCATTGCGCGCATCAACAGCTTTACGCAGGAACACATCTCGGGCATGAGCGTGGTGCAACTGTTCAACCGCGAAGAACGCGCATTCAAGGATTTCTCTCGGGTGAACGAGCAGCACATGATCGCCTTCAAGGACACCATCTTCGCCTACGCTCTCTACTACCCGGCGGTCGATTTTCTCTCGTCCGTAGCCATTGCTCTCGTGGTCTGGCGCGGCGGCTTCGGCGTGCTGCGCCTGCCGCCCACGGTGACCATCGGCGTGCTCATCATGTTCACGCAGTTTTCGCTGCGCTTCTGGCGGCCCATCCAGGACCTGAGCGACAAGTACAACATCCTGCAGGCCGCCATGGCCGCCTGCGAGCGCATCTTCAAGCTGCTGGATGCCGAGCCGGAGATTGTGAGCCCTACGGCTCCCGTGGCCGGCGACGGGTTGAATCGCATTGAATTCCAGCACGTCTGGTTCACCTATCAAAAGCTGACCGACGCGCAGAAGGCCGCAGTCGCTGCTGCAACCAGCAATTCAGCCAATCCAAAGGCCGAAACCGCGGAGCGGCTCGCCGCTATCGACGGCATCGAATGGATTCTGAAAGACGTTTCCTTCACCATCGAGCCGGGGCAAACGGTGGCGATCGTCGGCCACACCGGCGCGGGCAAGACGACACTGACCAGCCTGATGATGCGCTTTTACGAGGTCACCGCGGGCCGCATTCTGTTGGATGGTATCGACCTGCGCGAGCACGATTTGCGGGAGCTGCGCCGGCACTTCGCCGTGGTGCTGCAGGACCCGTTCCTCTTCTCAGGCACCATCGGCGAGAACATCCGCCTGGGCAACGAAGAAATCTCTGACGCCGCGATGCGTCGCGCGGCGCGCGACGTGAACGTGCTCGACTTTGTCGATACTTTGCCCCGTGGTTTTGACGAGCCGGTGCGCGAACGCGGCAACTCGCTCTCCACAGGCCAGAAGCAGCTCATCAACTTTGCCCGCGCCCTGGCCTACAATCCACGCATTTTGATTCTCGACGAGGCCACGTCGAGCGTCGACACCGATACGGAGTTGCGCATACGGTCGGCCCTCGAGCGCATGGTCGAGGGGCGCACCAGCGTGCTGATCGCGCACCGGCTCTCCACGGTGCAGCGCGCCGAGACGATTCTGGTGATGCACAAGGGCCAGTTGCGCGAGATGGGCTCGCACCAGGAACTGCTCGCGCATCGCGGCCTTTATTGGAAGCTCTACCAGTTGCAATACAAAGACCAGGAGATCGGGGCCATTGCTGCGGCGTCGCCGGAGCCCTCCGCCGCGCCGGCCGTTTAAGAACAGGGACCAAGGGACCAAGGGACCGAGGGAACGAGACCAGGAAGGTCAGCGTCTGGCAAGAATTAAGCGCTGAGTGGGCAAAGCAGCTCGGCGTCGAGAATAGGAAAGGAGGATACGATGAAATTCGAAAAGATGGGCACGAAGAATTCCCTCAGGAGCACTGCTGCCGCCAAAAAGAAGCCCGCGGGATTCACGGACGATGAACGAGCCGCGATGAAGGATCGGATCCAGGAGATGAAAGCGGAGGCAGGCCGAGGCCGGCGCGCGAATAAGGCAGAGGATGAAAGCACCGTGCTTGCGAAGATCGCCTTGCTGCCGCCGCCGGATCGCATCCTGGCTGAGCGGCTCCATGCGATCGTCAAAGCCAACGCCCCGGCCCTCTCGCCGAAGACCTGGTACGGGATGCCCGCATATGCCAAGGACGGCAATGTCGTCTGCTTCTTCCAGAGTGCACATAGGTTCAAGACCAGGTATGCGACGCTCGGCTTTAGCGACAAGGCGAATCTCGACGAAGGCAGCGTCTGGCCGACTGCTTTCGCGTTGAAGGAACTGACCGCCGCAGAAGAAGCAAAGATAGTCGCGCTTGTGAAGAAAGCATTGAGCTGAACCCTCATTGCACGGCCGGCCGACGGCGCGGCCGACGGCTCCAAATTTCAAAAGCTATTGCCTCCGCTGGTTCACCATCGCCCTGCGCTTGCCGCGGACGTTGTAACGCCGATATCTTCGGTCGCGATATGATGGTAACCTAAGGGAATTTCTCGCCCGGCGGCTGGAAAAACCCTGCGGAGTGCGACCGATTGCAGGAAACGATGACGGAAAAGACCACGAGAAAAGTCGAACTGTTCGACACCAGCCTCCGCGACGGCTTGCAGCAGCCGAATCTGGAGATCTCCGTTCCCAACGCGGTGCTGCTGCTGGAGCGCATGGCAGCGTTTGGCGTGCGCTACGCCGAGATTGGATTCGCCGGAGCCAATCAGTTTGTCGCGGACCTGACCGGCGCACTCGACAACGCCGACACCGGCCAAATGAAGCTGGCGTTGTTCGGGCGCACGCGCGGCCGCGGCGCGAAGGTTGAGGATTGGCCCGACGTCGAATTCATGCTGCGCCACAAACGGCGCGTGCCCGTTGCAGTGGTGGTCGTCAAGTCGCGTCTGCTGGACGTGGAGAAGTCGCTCGAGACCACGCCCGACGAAAATCTGCTCATGACGTGGGAGACCATCGACTGCCTGCAAGGGCACGGCCTGGAGGTGATCGTCGACCTGGAGCACGCCATGGACGCGATGTGCGGGCGTTCGGAAAACGGCAATCCCTGCGGCGAGGATTTTCGCGGGCGCAGCCTCGACCACTTTCATCGCCTCACCGAACAGTGCGTGCGCCAGAACGTGAGCCGCATCGTGGTGTGCGACACCAACGGAGGATCGAATCCCGAAGAGGTGGAGCAGGCGATCGGCGGCCTGGTTCGCGACTTTCCCGGCGTGGGCTTCGCATTCCACGGCCACACCGACCGCGGCCTGGGCATCGCCAACACGCGCGCGGCGATTCTGGCCGGCGCGGTGCAGGTGCAGGGCACATTGATCGGCACCGGCGAGCGCTGCGGCAACGTGAATCTGACCACGGTCGTGGGCGCCATGCAGCTCCGCGAGGAAGCTGAGTTTGTTTCCCCCGAGGCGCTCAAGGGATTGACCAGCCTGGCTCACTCGGCGTACGCGGCCTTCGCTCTGGAGCCGCCGCACGGCGCGCCCATCGTCGGTCCCGGCGCGTTCGGCACCTGGGCCGGCATGCACGGTTCGAGCGAGCGCAAGAATCCCGGCGCTTACCTGTGGTGCGATCCGGCGCGCGTGGGCGCCAGCCCCATCGTCGGCGTAAACGCGCAATCGGGCAGGGCCAACATCATGCTGCTTGCCGAGTCGATGGGCGTGCCGCTCAGCTCCGCGCAGGCCCAGGCGCTGATGGAAACCAATGCCGCTATGATCGAGGGCGGCGGCTTTACGGCCAGCGAAGTTTCCTTCCGCCTGGCCTCGATGAGAATCCTGGGAACTCTGCGCAACTGCTTCGCCGTCAAAAGCTGGCGCGTCTTCGACGAGTCCGACGAAATCGGTGGACGCTTTGTGCAGGCCTTCATGTCGCTCACCGTGGGCGACGCGACGGTGGCCACCACGCGCGCGGAAGGCGCCGGCCCGGTGGACGCACTGACCAAGGCCATGCGCCACGAGCTCGAAAAATGGTATCCCGCGCTCAAGCACATTCGCCTGGGCACATTCACCGTGGCGGCGCTGGACGTTTCGGCGCACGACTCGGCCGCGCATGTGCGCGTGACCCTGAGCTTTAACGCCGACGGCCACGAGTCGTGGATCACCGCCGGCGTGAGCAGCGACTTGAATCAGGCCGCGTTGATGGCCATTGTGGACGGCTTCCACTACTGGCTCTTGAAGCAGCCGGGCGAATCGGGCCAGGCGGCTCGTGCGACAGCCGCGCCCATCTCCACTGAGGTGGGTTGAGCTCAAAACTCACAAATAGTCTCATCCCAATGCCCATTCCGGAACCGGAAGTCCCTGTTTGAACTAGGTGATTTAGCTCACAGCGCAACTCAATTTACCCCTCCACACTTATGCCCATCCAGCCGAAGAATGGGGCAAGGAGCCGGTGCTCTCGAGGCTGAAGCTTTCCGGCTGATCGCTCAGATCGACCCCGCGGAGTTCCGCGGAGGGAGGGCTGCTGTGTCTACGGAATTGCTTCATGCGCCGCTCGATGCTTCGCTGCTGGGCCCTGCGTCGCGCTACATCAGGGAAACCCGCGAGGCGCTGCTGGCTTACGAAGGCGAAGAGCTCGCCGCGTTGCGCTTCTCCATCGTCCTTACCGCGCGATGGGAGGCTTCGGAAGACGAGAGCTCCGAGCAGCGCGCCGAGTTGCGCGCCGACCTCGAGCTTCTGCGCCGCCACTACGGCGACAAAATAGATGAGATCGCCATGACCTTCGGCGTGAAAGAAGCTATGAAGGCGAAGGAGCATGTCGAGCGTACTGTTGTGGCGCCGCACGAGATGAAGCCGATTGTCATCCGGCGTGAAGCGGAAGTCGGCAGGGAAGAGGGCGGCGAAACCGGCTACGGCATCTGATAACGAGCGGAGTTAGCGGAGCTAGGGGTGTCCTTTCGGTAAGCCTGCTTAGCTCGATTTTGCGTTGTGGTAGCGTCGGTCTCATGCCCAGCGGGGGCAGTCCCCGCGGTAAAGCCGCAGACGTAAAGAGCAGGCCAGCTCTACGCTTGCCGCTGTAGTTCAATCCATTCGGACGATGTCATCTATACGTTACTTGTATAGTAAGAATGTACTATGGCATTAAGCTTCTAGAGTCCTTAATGGTGTGAGTGTCGGCTGCGAGGCCAAAAAGGAAATTGTGGATGACTTGGTTCTCATCGGCCGCAGGGCTCCAGCGCCCCACGACCGAATCGCTGGAGGACGACACATGACATCACTTGAATGGCGCCCTGAACTGTTACTAAAAGTCGCGGAGATTGACAGCCAGCATCGGAAAATAGTGGATTGCGCGAGCCGTCTGCACGCGGCTATCAGCGAGGGACAGGCGCAAGAGCAGATCCGGCCGATGCTGTCGGCACTAATCGCACTTACGGAGACGCACTTCACCTCCGAGGAAGCGATGATGCTCGCGCACGGTTTTGACGGTCATGCCGCCCACAGGTCCGAGCATCAAGAGCTGCTTAAACAGATCCACCTTGTCGATGAAGATCTCTCGTCCGGCTGTATCGATCCTTGTCAGGCGCTAGAGCTTTTCGTTCAGGTCTGGATCGAGCAGCATATTCTCAGTTTTGACAGGCAATTCGCGGAGTTTCTGAAGTCTAAGGGCGTCGACTAGGGCCGCAAAGTCCCGTTTATGCTCTGCATGCCCGCACTGGTCTTACTGACAAGGCCCGCAGTCTCTCTCAACGCTTCACACCTCTCATGAGTCAGAGCCAAACCAGTCTCGAGCAGATCTTCGAAACGCAGATCCAGCGGAGTTGACGGTGCTAGCGGAGATGGCGGAGCTAGCGGGGTTAGCGGCGCTAGGTGGTCTGCGTCACAGCGTAAAAATGCGCCACCCGCGGTTGCCGCGGTGGCGCATTTTTGTTGGCTCGTGCTGCCGAAGCTACTTGGCAGCGACCGAAGGCCGCGTGTCGAGCTTGCCGCTCTTGTAGCCTTCCGCCATTTCGCTGATCGGAATCGGCTTGTAGTCGCCGGCGTGGCCCGCCTGGCCGAACTCGGTCATGCGCTCGGACACAACCTTCGCCATCGCCTCGCGCGCCGGCTTCAGGTAGTCGCGCGGATCGAACTTCTCGGGCGACTCCGCGAAGACCTTGCGGATGGCGCCGGTGATGGCGAGGCGATTGTCGGTGTCCACGTTGATCTTGCGCACGCCGTTGCGGATGCCGAGTTGAATCTCCTCGATGGGCACGCCCCACGTCTGCTTCAGGTTGCCGCCGTAATGGTTTATGATGTCTTGCAACTCCTTGGGCACCGAGGAGCTGCCGTGCATCACGAGGTGCGTGTACGGCAGCCGCTTGTGGATCGCGATGAGCACGTCCATCTTCAGCACGGAGCCGTCGGGCTTCTTGGTGAACTTGTAAGCCCCGTGGCTGGTGCCGATGGCGATGGCCAGCGCGTCCACGCCGGTGCGCTCGGCAAACTCGACTGCCTGATCGGGATCCGTAATGTGCTCCAGGCCCGTGCCGCCCGCGCCGTGGCCGTCTTCCACGCCGCCCAGCACGCCGATCTCGCCCTCTACGGTCACGCCGCGCTCGTGCGCGTAGTCGACCACGCGGCGCGTCACCTCGACGTTCTCATCGAATGTCGACGGCGTCTTGCCGTCTTCCTTCAGTGAACCGTCCATCATCACAGAGGTGTAACCCAGCTCGATGGCGCTCTTGCAGGTGTCAAAACTGTTGCCGTGGTCCTGGTGCATGGCGATGGGAATGTCGGGATTGAGCTCCGCGGCCGCCTGGATCAGCTTGAAGAGGTAGAGATCCTCGGCAAACTGGCGCGCGCCGCGGCTGGCCTGCACGATCACCGGCGACTTGGTTTGCCGGGCGGCCATCATGATGGCTTGAATCTGCTCCATGTCGTTCACGTTGAACGCGCCGACGCCGTATCCGCCCTTGGCAGCCTCGTCGAGGAGCTGCCGCATGGAAACTAGAGGCATAAAGATTTCTCCTTTGGGTGGCTCGAACAGCCTTCGCGCTCAACTCTCAACATGCAAGAGAAATCAGCCCGGCGCCGTGAGCCGCAATCATCCTTATGGTAGCAGAGATGCGCAAGGAAAATCCGCAGACGCGCATGCGATTTGCCGCGGAAAGTCCCGATTCAGCGCACGTTGAGCTCTGCCGATTCCAAAAAGGTGTAACTTCCTGAAGGCGATGTCACGACGTGCGTGAGCCGGCGGTTGTGCGCCACCAGCGTGTCGACGTACCAGAGGTTCACCGCCGGCAGATCGCGCGCCAGACACCCTCACACATAAACGACCTGCCCGAGAATCACGGCCCGTTTCGCTCCGGTTGCCGACGGCACATTCCCCGGCAACCGATGCCACGTTTGCCACGCGAGCAGAGCGAACGCCGCCGCTTCTTTGGCCTCGGCGGGCATTCCGAAGGCGTCGCTGTCGCGGAGGGTACATCCCAGCGGCGAGAGCCGCGCGGCCAGCATTGAAAGGAGAGTCCGGTTGCGCGCGCCGCCCCCGGATACGATGAAATCCACGGCGCGGCCTTTCATGTCTGGCTGCGTGTAACGCCGATAGCTGCATGCAATGCTTTCGGCGGTGAGAGCTGTGGCTGTGGCGAGCGCATCGTGAGGGTCTTTGGAATTTGCAAGACATTTCTCCAAAAACCTGGCCGCGTAAGCGCTGCCGAATTGCTCGCGGCCGGCAGTCTTCGGCGGACGCAATTTGAAAAACGGATGCCGCAGCGCCTCTTTGAGCACTGGCGCAAGCACCTTTCCGCGCGCCGCCAGCGCCCCGTTGCGATCGAAGGGCTTGCCGAAGAGCTCTTGCGCCATCCAATCGATCGCCATGTTGCCCGGCCCGGTATCGAATGCAAGCACTGCGTGCGGCGGAGCCTTTGGAGGAATGGCAGTAAGATTGGCAATGCCGCCAATGTTTTGCAAGATGCGTCCGCGCTTTGCGTCGGCGAAAAGCACATAGTCCAAAAGCGGGACGAGCGGAGCTCCCTGGCCTCCGGCGAGCATGTCGGCGGGCCGGAAGTTCGAGACCACGGGAACGCCCAGCTCCGCGGCAATGGCCTGCGCCTCGCCCGCCTGCCAGGTGCAGGCGAACTTTCGGCCCGCGTACTGCTCGGCGTGCGCCTGGTGGTAGAGCGTCTGGCCGTGGCAGCCCACAAGATCGAGCCGCAGCTTGTGTTTTTCGGCTGTCTCTTTCACGGCCTCGGCATACGCGAGACCGAGCCGCCAGTTGAGCCGCGCCAACGCGGCCGTCGAAGTGGATTCGGCATTCATGGCCGCAAGAACGGCGCGGCGCAGGGCAGCGGGAAACGCGAATCCCTCATGCGCCAGCAGTGCGAGCTTTGGTTGAAGTGGGTGCCCCGCTCTGGAAGCCCGGGTGCCCCACCCCCGCGGCGTCTTTGTTTTTGCCGCTAGGGTGGGGTCCGCAATGCGTACCACCGCCACATCGATCCCGTCGGCAGAGGTGCCGCTCATCACGCCGGCTACCGTCATTGCCCGTGTCGTCATCGAATCCCCTTAGCGGCAGCCTGCGCCACCGTGTCGCCGAAGCGCAGGATGCGCGAGCGCAGCGCCTCGAATTGCTTTGGGTTGAGCGCCGCCGGCATCTTTGCCGGGAAAGTCTTGGCCCGTTTTCGCGAGGACTCGTGCGCCCGCTCAATCAAAATCTTACGGAACGCCGCCGAGCGCTCGCCCTCGCGGATGAGCGCTTCATAGACCTCGAGAATCGGCTCGGGATGGTGGCAGATCAGCGCCAGGTCCGCTCCCATGCGCACGGTGGCAATCGCGGCCTCGGCAATGGGCATGAATTTGGTGACACCGCCCATTTCGAGATCGTCCGAGACGACCATGCCGCGATAGCCTAGGCGCTTGCGCAACACGGTTTGCATCCAGAACTTCGAGACCGTGGCCGGGTGCTTCGCATCCGCCGTCAGTGGATACGCCGCGTGATTCACCATCACCATCGGCATCTCGTGGCGCAGCGCGCGATACGGCTCCAGATCCTCCTGCCACAACTGCCGCCAGGTCCGCTTGATCGACGGAGTCTCCAGGTGCGAATCGAGCGTTCCTCCGCCGAGGCCGGGGAAGTGTTTGCCGCAGCCGACTACGCCCTGTGAGGCCATCCCGGCGAAAAACTCCCGCGCGTAGGCCGCAACGCCCGCGCCGGTCTCGGCGGCGCAACGCGTCTCCATCACCTTACGCGACTCCGGCAGCGCCAGGTCGAGCACTGGCGCCAACGAGGAGTTGAATCCGAAGGCCTTTGCGGCGCGCGCCACCAGCTCGCCGTGCTCGCGCGCGAAGGAACTTCGGGTAGGATTGAACACATCTTCGCCGGGCCTTAAACCCATCGCCTGCGCCACGGCCTGCACCGATGGAATTGGCGCCAACAGATCGCGCAACCGATCCACCGTTCCGCCTTCCACGTCGACGAAGGCGCCGTAATGCGGCGTGCAGAAGCCGGTTGCTTCGGCAAGCAATGCGCGGGTTTGCGCGGCGTCGGCAATGTTCCGCCTGAAAAGAACGATGCCCGCGGGACGAACCAGCTTGAGCCACGCCCGCTCCAGCGCCGTGAGCTCTTCGCCGCCCAGCCCCACGACCAGCAAACTTCCCGCTGCCAGACGCAAACTCTCCTTCATTCCCGCCCCTCAGGGGCTAAAGCCCCGCGTTTTACGGCCGCTTCTCGGCACGACTGAAGTCGCGCCCTTTCACGGTAGATGGTTGCAGCCGGTTCCAGTCCCTAGTCCCTCAGTCCCTGTTTTCTGTTCCCTGTTCCCTAATCCCTGTTCCCTGTCTTTTTCAGCTCTTGTTGCAACTCTTCGAGCAGATTCAGCGCCTGCAGCGGCGTCAGCGCATTCACATCCGTGGCCTCAATGCGGTCCACAATTCTCTGCGAGAGCGGCGTAAAAATCGTCATCTGCATCGGGTCGGGTTCAGTCTCGACCTGCACGTCCGCCACGGCGGACCGCTCCTGTTTCTCGTGCTGGCGCAGCACGTGCTTGGCGCGCTCGATCACGGCCCCCGGCAATCCCGCCAGCCGCGCCACTTCGATGCCGTAGCTCTTACTCGCTGCGCCGGGCTCTATGTTGTGCAGAAAGACGATGCCGCCCGCCGACTCCTTCACGCCCACGCGCAGGTTGCGCACGCGAGGCAGTTTTTCGGCCAGCATGGTCAGCTCGTGATAGTGCGTGGCAAACAAGGTGCGCGCGCCCACTTCGGCGTGCAGAAACTCGACGGTCGCCCAGGCCAGTGAGAGTCCGTCGAAGGTCGCCGTGCCGCGGCCCATCTCATCAAGAAGAATCAGCGAGCGCCGCGTCGCCGTGTTCAGGATGGTCGCCGTCTCGGTCATCTCCACCATGAATGTCGACCGGCCGCGGGCCACATTGTCGCTAGCGCCGATGCGCGTATAAATGCGGTCGACCAGCCCGAACCGCATCGAGTCAGCCGGAACGAAGCTGCCCATCTGCGCCATCAGCACCAGCATCGCGGCCTGGCGTAGATAGGTGCTCTTGCCGCCCATGTTGGGCCCGGTAACGAGCAGCAGCGCTGGCGCGCTTTCACTTTTTGGAGATGATTCGTGGGAGGCGCAAAGGTAAAGATCGTTCGCGATGAAGCGCCCCTCGCGCGTCTCTTCCAGCCACTGCTCGATGACAGGATGCCGCGCGGCCACGGCCTCAAGCATCGGCTCTTCGACGAGCTGCGGCCGCACGTAGCGCCGCGCCGCGGCCAGATGCGCGAAACATGCCAGCAGATCCGCCTCAGCCACGGCGGCGGAACTGCGGCGGATGCGGCCGGCGCTCTCGAGCACGAATCTCCTCAACTCGGCGAAGATACGTTTCTCAATCTCGATGCAACGGTCGTGCGCGGTAAGAATCTTGCGTTCGTAGTCCTTGAGTTCGGGCGTGGTGAAGCGCTCGGCGTTCACCAGGGTCTGCTTGCGCTCGTAATCGGCGGGCGCAAGCGCCTGGTTCGCCTTAGTGATCTCGATGTAGTAGCCGAAGACGGAGTTGTAGCGCACCTTGAGTGATCCGATGCCTGTGCGCTGCCGTTCGCGGTCTTCGATAGCCGCGATGGCCTGCCGTCCCGAAGTCGAAATCGCGCGCAGCTCGTCGAGCTCCGCGTCGATGTTCGGAGCGACGGCGCCGCCATCCACGAGGGTGAGCGGGGGCTCGGCGACCAGGGTGCGGACAATGCGCGCGGTGACGTCGTCGAGCGTGTCGAGATGCGCGGCGATCGCGCGCCACTGGGGCGCCGTCATGGCGTCGAGCGCGGTTTTCAGTCCCGGCAGCCGCGCCAGGCTGGCCGCGAGCCCGCGCACATCGCGCGGACCCGCGGAATCGAGCGAGATCCGCGCCAATAACCGTTCGAGATCGAGAATGCCACTGAACGCGCGCCGAATCTCCTCGCGTTTCACGAGATCGCGATGCGCCTCGACAACCGCCTCGTAGCGCGCGCATATTTCCGGAGCCGCATTGAGCGGCCGCAGGATTGTCGCGCGCAGCAATCGCTTGCCCATGGGCGTCAGGCAGGCATCGAGGGTGCGAAACAGCGTGGCGCGGTCGTCCTGCCCGGCAAACAGAGGTTCGACCAATTCGAGATTGCGCACCGTCACCTGGTCCAGTTCGAGCGCCGTCGAGTGCTCCTCGAAGCGAAGCGAATCGATGTGCAGCGCTTCGTTCTTCTGCGTAGTGCGCACGTAGTGCAACACCGCTCCGGCCGCGATGGCCGCGGGTTCGTGACCGTTCAAGCCGAAACCCTCAAGTGAGCGCACGTTGAGTTGCCGCTCGACGAGCGGCACGGCGAAGTCGCGCGTCCACACCCAGTCTTCAACGCGCGTGCGCGCCGCAATCCTTTCGAGCTGCGCGGGAATCTCCGCGCTCGCGGCCAGCAATACTTCGCTGGGAGCGGCCATAAGGAGCGCATCGACCGCCTGCGCCCGCGCCTCGCGCCCAAGAAACTCCGCGGCGCGAAACTCGCCCGTCGAGACATCGAGTAGCGCCAGCGCGCAAACCGATTCCCCCCCCCGCGCGCCCTTCGGTGCAGGCGCGTACAGCGCCGCCAGAAAATTGTTCTGCTCCTGCCCCAGTCCTGCATCGAGCGCCGTCCCCGGCGTGAGCACGCGCGTCACTTCGCGGCGCACAATCTTCTTGGTGAGCTTGGGGTCCTCCATCTGGTCGCAGAGCGCGATGCGATAGCCCTTGCGCAACAGGCGCGTCAGGTACTGCTCCACGGCGTGGTAGGGAACGCCGCACATAGGAATGCTGCGCTCCCGGTCTCGCGCCGTCAGCGTCAGTTGCAGCTCGCGGCTGGCCACCGCGGCGTCGTCATAAAAAAGCTCGTAAAAATCGCCCATGCGGAAGAACAGCAGCGCATCGGGATTCTGCCGCTTGGCTGCCGTCCACTGCCGCATGAACGGGGTCAGTTCCGACGAGTTCTTCTCGGCCACGCGTTTCTCCACGGGCTGAGCGGGCAGGGAAGTGAGGGCAAACTCTTCCGTTTGAGCAAGATTGTCCGCAAGCGGTGGGGTCGAAGTCCCTTGGTCCTCGCGGGTCGAGTGTGCTGCCTCGACCGCATCGAGAAGCGGGGAATCTCCGGAGCGGCGGTGAGAGTGGTCGGGGTTCACGCTGGTTCTAAGACTATCGCGGCGGCGAGGCGCAGGGGTAGAGGGTCGGCCGCGCGGTGCAACCTCGGCCAGATGCCGGCGATTCGCGTGATTTAAATCACATCCTCTGCTCGAATTCGAGGAGAAACTGGGTCTGCCTCAATCGAATTCTGAAGGATCCCGCATGAACTACACCATTCTGCTCCGAAAACTCATTGCCATCGAACGCATGATTGGCAGTGTCGAGAACGACACACTCCGCAACCTGCTCTACGATGCCGAGGACTGCGTGATCCAGATACAGAGCGCCCAGGCCAAGAGCTTCTTTCGCGAGGCGGTGCGCGAGGAACAGGCGCAGTTTGAGTTAATCGGTGAACCCTCGTAGGACCCGTTCAGATGACTTGGTTTTGGACAGTTCTTTGCGCTGGAATACAGCCCGATTGAGCGGGCGCAACCCTCCCGTCATCGTCCGGCGGAGAGAGGCGAGGGTTTCAACCCTCGCATAAGCTCAGGCGGAAGCGAGGCCAGCGAAAGTTTCTCAGCCTCTCATTTTGCGGCGCAACATTATGGCTAGGCCGGCAAGGCCCGTTCCCAGCAGCAGCAGGGAACCCGGCTCGGGTGTTACGCCTACGGGTTGTTCGCTGTTACTCGGATTCGTGTAGTTGCCGGTGTCGAGCCACTCATAAGCACTGCCCACGCCGTAGATGTTTATGTAGAGGCCAGAAATATCAAAGAGCACCCCCGAAAAATCCAGCGCAGGCGTCTGACTTGGGAACAACTGGTTGTCGTAGTCAATTCCGATGCTCCCATAGTTGATGGTATTGGAGGCGGTCCCGTTCGGGTCGAAGACTGGCGCTTCGTTGATGATTACCGGAGTTGTTATGTCACTCCCCGCCGTGAAGATTGTTCCAGCAACATTAGCAATCGTGTAGCTGCCGTCTCCATTTGCGGTGCCGGTGAATGTTAGGGCTGTGTCCAAACCGCTTCCAACAAACGTATAAGGGAATAACGTATCGGCCAACGCAGCCGGGGTAATCGCAAGGGCCGCCGCCAGTGCGAACAGTGTAAGAGTAAGCTTCTTCATGATTTCTCCTTGGTTGCACCCTGGCGGCGCTGGTCCCGCATTCGCGCTCTGCTCGGGGGAGGGCCAAGGGTTAAGACTTCAGGTTGAATGTACCGCTCGACCTAGCTCGCACATCTTGCACGTGCTGGGAGCAAGCACACGCACCGAGTCCTACTGCACGACCCCCGGAGCATTGGCTTTCAGGAGAAAGAAGAAGGTAGGCCGACACCTGACCGAAAAGACCAGGAAGGTCCCGTAAGCGATCACCAATACGTCCGACCAATACTCAGCAATTCGTACTCCAAATCATCTTCATTTAAAATCATTGAGTTACGATGTATATAGATTCACAATGCGCAAACTCTTGCCATTTCGATGGGTAAGTTATTTCCCTCGCTTCCATTCCAGCTAAAATTCCCATGCGTGCCGGGAAGCAATTCTGACCAGCTCAACCGGACCGGAGCTGGCAATCGCGCGAGGCTCTCGCAAATCAGAGATGGCGCCGAGGCCCTCCATAGGACCAACCCCTGCGATCCGGCCTGTGCCCGTTTGCGCCTGACCGCCGTCTGTGGGTGATTTGCATCACAGTATACTGATTGGTTACGCCTTTAAGGTGAAAGCTGCCATGTACCTGCTTTGGCTACGAGTTGCGGCAATTCTGTATGCCGGCGGATCTGTCGCCGTCTTTCCTGCATTGCTCTCGAAATCCCTGCCCTGGCGCAAGACCTGCGTCCACCTGGGCGGGCTGGCCTTCTTCTTCCACTTCGTCTCGGTGGTGGAGATGCTGGTGCAGGCGCACCGCTGGATGCCGGTGGGCGTGCGTGAGAGTGAGTCGCTTTTGGGCTTCGCTGTGGCTGGCCTGTTCTTTCTGATCTGGTGGCTCTACGACGCCATTTCCCTTGGGATCTTTGCCCTGCCGGCGACATTCTTCCTGGTATTCATCCCCTCGCTGGGGCCGGACCGCTACCGCTTCCCCTCGCAGACCGTGTGGATGAGCTGGCTGGTGGCGCACATTATCGCGCTGTTGCTGGCCTATGCGGCCCTCGCGTTCAGTCTGCTGGCTTCCGTCATGTACCTGGTGCAGGAGCGGCGCATTAAGGCAAAGCACAAACCGGGAGAAAGGTCCCGGTGGGCCCCGCTTGACTGGCTGCCGCCGCTCGATACTCTGGAGCGGCTGGCTCTGGCCACGCTCGAATTCGGATTCCCCTGCATGACCGTTGGCTTGTTGATCGGCTCGGTCCTGGTGCAGGAAACCGCGCTCGGCGCCGCCTATTTTCTCGATCCCAACATCCTTGCCTCGTTCGTCATGTGGTTGATTTACGTCACGCTCCTGCTGCTGCGCCGTGGCATGGGAATGCGCGGCCGAAAAGCCGCCTATGTCTCCGGCGCGGCGCTGGTGGTGATGATGGCGGTTTGGGCAGTCAACTTCTTCAGCCAGGTGCACAGGTTCGGTCCCAAATGACGCTGGCGCTCATTGGCGTGAACCACAAGACGGCGCCCATTGCGCTCAGGGAGAAGATCGCCATCGGCCGCGACGAGCTGGCCGAGACCACGCGCGCCCTGGCTTCTATGCCGGGAGTCGCCGAGTGCATGATCGTCTCCACCTGCAACCGCGTGGAGCTGGTGGCCGTCGTGGAGGGCCCCGAATTGCCGGTCGCAGGCTTCCTCGCGAGCTACTTCGGCATCGACGCCCAAGTACTGGCGCCGCACCTCTACACGTACCACGACAAAGAAGCCGTCGGTCACCTGTTCCGCATGGCCGCGAGCCTCGATTCCATGGTCGTCGGCGAGCCGCAGATTCTGGGCCAGGTGAAAGAGGCCTTCGCCGTGGCACGCGCTGCGGGAACCGTGTCGAGCCAATTGGAGCATCTGCTGCAAAGCGCGTTTGCCGCGGCGAAAAAGGCGCGCAGCGAGACGGGAATCGGCTCGAATTCGGTTTCGATCGCATCGGTGGCCGTGGATCTGGCGCGCAAAATCTTCGGATCGCTCGAAGGACGGACGGTCTTCCTCGTCGGCGCGGGAAAGATGAGCGAACTGGCCGCGCGGCACCTGGTGCAGCAGGGCGCAGGCGCCATCCTGGTCAGCAATCGCACTGCCGAACGCGCGCGCCGCCTGGCCGAGGAGATTTCCGGACCCGTCGTGCCGCAGGTGATCGACTTCGACCAGCTCTACGAAGCCGCCAGCCGCGCCGACATCGTCATCAGTTCCACCGGCGCGCCGCATCCCATCTTCCGCCGCGAGCACGGGCTGGCCTTTCTGCACAAGCGCCGCAATCGGCCCATGTTCTTCATCGATATCGCCGTGCCGCGCGACGTCGATCCGGAGATGAACTCGCTCGACGGCATCTTCGTTTACGACATCGATGACCTGCAGCAGGTGGCCGCCGCGCACATGGAAGAGCGCAGCCGCCAGGCCGTCGACGCCGAAACGCTGATTGCCGCGGAGGTGGAACGATTCCACCTGCGCCAGCGCACGGTGAATGCCGCGCCCGCTATTGTGGCTCTGCAAAAAATGGCCGAAGAGATCCGCGTGGCCGAAATCGAGCGCTTGCACAACCGGCTGGGCGCGCTCACAGAAGAGCAGTTGGCCGCCGTCGAAGCGCTCACGCGCGGGCTCGTCAACAAGTTTCTGCATCCGCCCATGCAGGCGCTCAAGCAGGCGGCGCGCGAGGGCGACGAGACGCGGCTCGAAGTTTTGTGTGAAGAGTGGTCGGTTTCGATGGCTGCGCAGGCCGAGGCGCAACGCGACAGTGAGCCGGCGAAATCTTCGCCCGAGCGCCCGAGCGCCCAGGGTGACCTCGAGCAAGGTGTTGACCGGCGCGCTGCCAATTTCAGAGTCTTCGAGGGCGGCATGGGAGCGCGCAAATGAAGCTGCGCATTGGGAGCCGTGGATCGCAGCTCGCGCTCTGGCAGGCCAAAGCCATTGCCGGATTGCTGCGCGTGCAAGGCCACGAAGTCGAAATCGAAATCATCAAGACCACCGGCGACCGCCTGCAGGAGGTCACCTTCGCGCAAGTGGGCTCGAAGGGCATGTTCACGAAAGAAATTGAAGAGGCGTTGGCCGAAGGGCGCATCGATCTCGCCGTGCACTCGCTTAAGGATCTGCCCACGGAATTGCCAGAGCCCTTCGTGCTCGCGGCCACGCCGGTGCGCGTCGATCCCCGCGACGCATTTGTGTCGGTCAATCACGCCAATCTTGCCGCGCTGCCCTTGGGCGCGCGCGTCGGCACCAGCAGCCAGCGCCGCCGCGCGCAGTTGAAGGGGCTTCGCCCTGACCTCGATTTGGTCGAGTTTCGCGGCAATGTCGATACGCGCCTGCGCAAGCTCGCCGAGGGACAGGTGGAAGCGATTCTATTGGCGGCTGCCGGTCTCGATCGCCTGGGCCGGACCGATTGGGTGCGCGAGCGGCTTTCGCCTGAACAATTCTGTCCCGCTGCCGGTCAGGGCGCGCTGGGCATCGAAACGCGCAAGAACGATGCGGCGACCATCGAGGCGGTGAGCTTTCTCGACCACGCCGACACGCGGTTCGCGGTTGCGGTGGAGCGCGCGGCTCTCGCGGCGCTGGGCGGCGGTTGCCAGGTGCCGATTGGAATTTACTGTCGGTTGAAGCCGTTTGAAGTGGGGGAAGGCTCCGACGAAACCAGGCCGCGCGACGAGGTCTTTGCCGTCGTCGCCAACCCCGAGAGCGGCGCAACCGTGCGCGTTTATCATCAAGCCGTGCGCGAGAAGAACGATCCCGAAGCGCTTGGCCGCCAGACTGCGGCCATGCTCATCGCAGCCGGCGCGGGCCCGCTGCTTGCGGCCAGTGGCGATGCGCCAGGCGGAGCCGCCTGATGACCGTGCTGCCGCTCGCTGGCCGCCGCGTGCTTGCTGGGAAGCGCATCCTCGTCACGCGCGCCGCCCACCAGGCAGCCAAACTCAGCGAGGGTCTGCGCGCCCTGGGCGCCGAGCCGGTCGAAGTTCCCGTGCTGGAGATTCAGCCTCCGATCGATCTCGAGCCACTCGACCGCGCGTTACGCGCACTCGATTCTTACGACTGGCTTATTCTCACCAGCGCCAATGCAATTCCGATCATTCATCTCCGAAGGATTTATCTCGACATATCGCTCGCGAATTTCAAACCGAGAATTGCGGCCATCGGAGAGGCGACAGCACAAGCAGTCGAGGTTTCCTTGCATCTGAAGGTGTCCCTCACGCCGAGGGAATATGTGGCCGAGAGCCTGGTTGCCGAACTTGCACCGCAAATCGCGGGCAAACGTGTTTTGCTGGCCCGCGCCGAAGTCGCCCGCGACGTGATTCCCGATGCGCTGCGGGCTGCTGGAGCGACAGTCGATGTCGTCGATGCCTACAGAAACGTCATGCCCGCAGCCGCGCCGGAGCTGTTGCGCGCGGCATTGGGGAAGGGAATCGACGCGGCAACCTTCACCAGTTCCTCAAGCGTGACGCACTTGGCCGTAGCCGCGCGCGAGGCTGGGATCGCATTCCCCTTTGCCGGCGTGCGCGCCATCTCCATCGGCCCCATCACCAGCCAGACCCTGCGCGAATTAGGCTGGGAGCCCGCCGCCGAAGCAAGCGTGTCCGACATTCCGGGCCTGACCGCAGCCGTCGACCGAGTCCTTCGTGCGTAATCGCCAACTCCGCTAGCCCCGCTAACACCGCTAACTCCGCTCGTTCAGCTCTCCCACGTCTTATCTTTCGACCGGCAGAGCGGCTCCAGATTGCACGCGTTGCACTTAGGGTTGCGCGCCATGCACACCTGGCGGCCGTGATGGATGATCTGGTGCGAGAAGCCGATCCAGCGGTCGCGCGGTATCACCTGCATCAGCTCCTGCTCCACCTTCTGCGCCGAAAGGCCTTTGGCCAGTCCGAGCCGCCGCGCGATGCGGAAGACGTGCGTGTCGACTACGATGCCCTCGGCCTTGCCGAAACAGACGCCGAGCACGACGTTGGCCGTCTTGCGCGCCGCGCCGGGAATCGTAATCAGCTCGGCGAGCGTTTGCGGAACCTGGCCGCCGAAGTCAGCAATGATCTTGCGCGCTGCTCCCTGGATCGATTTCGCCTTGTTGCGGAAGAACCCTGTGGTCTTGATTATTCCTTGGATTTGGTCGAGTGTCGCTGCGGCCATCGCTTGAGGAGTCGGGAAGCGCCGGAACAGCTCCGGCGTCACCATGTTCACGCGCACATCGGTGCACTGCGCGGAAAGAATTGTCGCAACAAGCAGCTCCCACGGCGAGCAGTGCTGGAGCGCGCACTCGGCGTGGGGATAAGCCTCGTCGAGTCCCTTGAGAATGGCGGCTACGCGCTCCGGCGCGAGCGGGCCGCGGGGGGCTTTCTTAGTGGGACTCTTCGGAGCCTTCAAGGGCTTTCTGACGGGCATGTTTACGAGTCTAATGCCGCCGGAGATCTAACAATTCAGAAACCGTCGGGTTTCGGCTCATTCCGGGCGTGATAGTTTCCCCTCGAGCCAGGAGCCCAGACTGTCAATGGGCAGCCGTATTCCAATAAAAAACTGGCCGAAGAGCGCATACACTGCGCTCACTTCGTCGAAGCGCATCTCGTAGATCAGCTTCTTGAAGACCACCGGATCTTCGGCGAAGAGATCGACGCCCCATTCCCAATCGTCCAAGCCAATCGAGCCGGAGATGATCTGCTTCACTTGCTCGGCATATCTGCGGCCGATCATGCCATGCTCGTGCATCATGCGCTGGCGCTCGGTAAACGGAACCGTGTACCAGTTCACCTGCTCGCCGCGCTTGCGGTCCATGGGATAGAAGCAGAGGTATTTGCTGTCGGGAACGGCGGGATAGAGCCGCGGCTTCATGGCATCGGCGCCACGCGCGAGCGAGTTGGCGATCTCGGCATTCCACTCCTCGGAGTGTGGCGCAAAGCCCTTCGCCGCCGCGGCCTCGTAGGTCTTGCGCGTTGATTCGTAAAGGCCGAGTTCGACCACCGAGACGTAGGAGTGCGTCGGCGTGAGGAAGTCAAAGAGCGCGGTCTGCGCGAGATCGAGTTCCACCTGGTTCAGAGAGTCGAGCGATTCGCGGAAGTGCACGAATATCAGGTCGCTCTTGTGGCCGAGTTGGGAGAAGATCGCCGTGCGCACCGGCGCGTCGGGACCAGAACGCTCCATCTTGCGCAGCGCAGCGACCGCTTGATCGACAATCTCCTTGCATTCGCCGTCTGCGCAGGACCGTTCGCCGTCCGCGCCGTACTTGCGTTCGCCCGGCGCGCAGGATTTGCGCTCGCCGTCCGCGAAGGACCGCCAGGATTTCCAGTCGAAGCGGAAGAACTGGTGGAGCGCACTCGCGCCTTCCAAAGTCAGCGGTACCGGGGGGAAATCGGGCAAGGGAACCTCCGAAGAGCAGCTTTCAGCTTTTAGCTCTTAGCTTCTAGCTTATCGCGCGAGTGGTTCCGGGCGCAGGCTAAGCAACAATATGTGCATGTGCCGGCAGCCGTCGTCCTAACCATTGATCTATGCAGACGTGTGCATGATCTTGGCAGATGGGAAATGCAAACGTGTGCATACTTATTTTTCATGACAATGCCGCGCGGCACCGTCACGGCATTCAAACGGCCTATATACTGGGTACGCTCATGAGCGAAAAGATTGTTGCACTGATATTTCAATTTGTCATTCACGTCATCGACGCCGGCGGCTACATGGGCATCGCCGGGCTCATCACGTTGAACAGTTGCGGCATTCCCATTCCCTCCGAAGTCATCATGCCTTTCTCCGGAGCGCTGATCTATTTCCACATGAACGCCGCCAACCAGCTCGTCCCTCCCGGACAATTTGGCGGCGGAAACGTGTGGCTTGGGCTGTTTCTTGTAGCCGCCTTCGGCGCGGCGGGTTGTAATTGCGGCTCGGCGATCGCGTACTGGATCGGCGCCAGGGGCGGACGGCCGCTGGTCGAGCGTTACGGCAAGTGGGTGCTGATGAGCCGCCACGACCTCGATCGCATGACAGTTTTTTTTGAGAAGTACGGATCGATCGCGATTCTGGTGGGGCGCATGTTGCCGCTGGTGCAAACCTACGTCGCCTTTCCCGCGGGAATTGGACGCATGCCGCGGCTGCGTTTTCACATCTACACCACCCTGGGCTCATTCACCTGGTATTTCTGCCTGGCCTGGATTGGCATGAAACTGGGCGAGCGCTGGCATACAGATCCCCGCGTCGAAGAGATGTTTCATCGCTTCCATCTGGTGGTGGGACTGGCGCTCGTCGCATTATTCGCGTGGTTCCTGTGGACGCACATCAAGCGGTGGAAAAGCAGGGACTAGGGACTAGAGACTAGGGAAGAAGCGTTCGCGGGGTACGAAGCATACGAAATCATTTTCAAAACAGAAGGGCAGGAGAAACCATGGCAACGAAGGGAAAAGGCGGTAAGAAGGCCGTAGTTCGCGTGGGAAAATCGTCTGCGGGACGGAAGAAGACCGCATCGAAGATCGAGCCCGCGAAGGGCAAATTGGGTGTGATGGTGGTGGGCATGGGCGCCGTTGCCACCACCATGATTGCCGGCGTGGAAGCCATTCGCCGCGGACTGGCGAAGCCTATTGGGTCGCTGACGCAGATGGGCACCATCCGGCTGGGCAAGCGCACCGACAATACCTCGCCGCTCATCAAGGACTTTGTTCCGCTGGCCGACTTGAACGACATCGTCTTCACCGGATGGGACATCTTTGAGGACAACGTGTACGAGTCGGCGGCCCATGCCGCGGTGCTCAAGCCGGAGATCCTCAAGAAGCTGAAGCCGTATCTCGAGACCATCAAGCCCATGCCCGCGGTCTTCGACAACTACTACGTCAAGCGGCTGCACGGCACGCACGTGAAGAAGGGCAAGAGCAAGCTCGACCTGGCCGAGCAGTTGATCGAAGACATCCGCGCCTTCAAGAAAAAGGTGAACCGCGTAGTGATGATCTGGTGCGCCTCGACGGAAATCTTCATGGAGCCCACCGCGGTGCATCAATCGATCGCGGCCTTCGAGAAGGGCCTGGAGAAGAGCGACATCGGCATCGCGCCTTCGCAAATCTACGCCTACGCGGCGCTTAAGGAAGGCGTGCCGTTTGCCAATGGCGCGCCCAACCTCACAGTCGACATTCCCGCCATGATCGCGCTCTCGAAGAAGAACGCGGCGCCCATCTGCGGCAAGGACTTTAAAACTGGCCAGACCTTATTGAAGACGGTGCTGGCGCCGGCCTTCAAGGCTCGCATGTTAGGAGTCAGCGGCTGGTTCTCCACTAACATCCTCGGCAATCGCGACGGCGAAGTGCTCGATGAGCCGCAATCCTTCAAGACCAAGGAAGAATCCAAGCTCGGCTCGCTGGAATACATCTTCCAACCCGACCTGTATCCTGATCTCTACAGCGACATCTACCACAAGATTCGCATCAACTACTATCCGCCGCGCGGCGACGAGAAAGAAGCATGGGACAACATCGACATCTTTGGCTGGCTGGGTTATCCCATGCAGTTGAAAGTCAACTTCCTGTGCCGCGACTCGATCCTGGCCGCGCCCATCGCGCTTGACCTGGTGCTCTTCCTCGATCTGGCCCGGCGTACGCCGAGCCTGCGCTCCCTCGGCATTCAGGAGTGGTTGAGCTTCTACCTCAAGTCTCCGCAGAGCGCGCCCGGACTCTACCCCGAGCACGATCTGTTTATTCAATCAATGAAGCTCAAGAACACGCTCCGGCATATCATGGGCGCGGACCTGATTACGCACTTGGGCCTCGAGTATTACGACTGAAGAGAGCAGCGAGTTAGCAAGTTAGCGAGTTAGCGAGTTGGCGGGCTGACGACTGCCTTTAACCGAGAATCAAAGACTGGCAAATGCGGGGCCGCTAAAGCGGCCCCGCAGTGTTTTTGTCGCATCAATGTCGTAATCTGAAAGCACCATGAAAGATTCCGCCGTACTGTTGATCGATTGCCCCGATCGCAAGGGTTTAGTGGCGCGCGTTTCGGGATTGCTCTACGAGCGCGGGGCGAATATCCTGCACGCCGACCAGCACCGCGACCAGGAGCTGGGCCTGTTTTTCATGCGCGTGGAGTTCGAGCTCAACGGCTTCGACCTCGAGGGCTTTCGCGCCGCCTTTGCCGCGCTTGCCGCCGATCTCGACATGACGTGGAAACTTACTTCGAGCGCGCGCAAGCCGCGCCTGGCGCTCTTCTGCTCGCAATACCTGCACTGCATGGCCGACCTGCTGCATCGCTGGCGCACTGGCGAGCTGGTCTGCGAGATCCCCCTGATCGTTTCGAACCACGACGCAGTGGCGAACCTGGCCGCTTTTTACGATGTGCCCTTTGAGCACGTGCCCGTCACCGCCGAAACCCGCGCTGCCGCCGAGGCCGGGCAACTGGAACTGCTCGAAAAAAACGAGATCGAGCTGATCGTCCTGGCGCGGTACATGCAGATTCTTTCGCCCGCGTTTGTGGATCGCTACCCGGCCTCGATCATTAACGTGCACCATTCTTTCCTGCCGGCGTTTACCGGCGCGCGCCCATATCACGCGGCGCACACGCGCGGCGTCAAGCTCATCGGCGCCACCAGCCACTACGTCACTGCGGTCCTCGACGACGGTCCCATCATCGAGCAGGACGTGGCGCGCATTTCGCACCGCGATCAGGTGGAAGATCTCGTCGCCCGCGGCCGCGATCTGGAGCGCATGGTGCTCTCCCGTGCCGTGCGTTGGCATCTCGGCCGGCGCATCCTCTGCTATGGAAACAAGACGGTGGTCTTCGATTGAGGCGGTGAGCAAGGGAGGAAAACCGTATGCAGGATTCTGCTGAAACTGTGGCGCGGGCGTTTGTGGACGCCATCAACCGGCAGGATGTGGAGGCGCTTTGCGCGCTGATGACACCGGGGCACCGGTTCATAGACGCGCTGGGGCAGGTGGTAGAAGGCCGCGAGAAGATGCGGGTGGGGTGGAAGGGATATTTTGGGATGGTTCCTGACTACACGATCGCGATTGAGGAAGTGCATGGGGACGGGGCGGTGGTGGTTATCCTGGGCGAGGCAGGTGGAACCTACGCGCCGG
>Ga0326728_10008306_pt1 | contig 25894 bp, 21 predicted proteins | sample MB3enrmetagenome_FD_207602 | JGI IMG/M metagenome (GOLD analysis project Ga0326728, IMG submission 207602) | Lab enriched peat soil microbial communities from McLean, Ithaca, NY, United States - MB31MN | ecosystem: Environmental > Terrestrial > Soil > Wetlands > Peat | place: USA: New York... | reverse complement strand
CCGCACATATTCCGGGGTTAAGCCCTGCACCTTCATTCCCACCAACTGCTCTGCGGAGAACTTCAGTCCCATCGCGCGCATTTCCTTGACATATTCCGGCGTAACACCTTGCACCCGCATCCCAACCAGAGTGTCTGCGTCAGGTTGGAATCCCAGTTCGTGCATTTCCCGCACATATTCCGGGGTTAAGCCCTGCACCTTCATTCCCACCAACTGCTCTGCGGAGAACTTCAGTCCCATCGCGCGCATTTCCTTGACATATTCCGGCGTAACACCTTGCACGCGCATCTGGATCACTTCTTCAGCGTTTAAGTTCAGTCCAAGAGCGCGCATCTGCCGTACGTAGTCGGGGGTGACGCCTTGTAACTTCAGCGCGATAAGCTGGTCGACCGTGAGGTCCCTCAGCCCCGCGTCCCTCATTTGCTCAATAAAACCTCTCTCTTGTCTCTCGCTGCTCGAGTTCTCGGCGTTTTGAGGTTCTGGCGCCGGTTCGCGGCTCGAGGTCTGGGCAGGCGATCCCGCTGGTTGACGGTTCGCCACAACAGGCAGAGTAATCAACTTCCGCCGCGCTGCGACCGCTGAGGCGTGTTGGATCGCAGCCGATTGTCTCGCAGGCGCAGGCATGCCGAACGATGCTCTTGCGACGCCCCAGCATCCATGGCCCGCAATGAGCGCGCCCGCCAGGCACAGAAGGCTCATGCCTAATCCGGCGCCCCGCAGGCCTCCGCGGATTTCTTGCAGGCCGAGCAACCGGAGCACGCGGGCTGCCAACGGGGTTCGGTTGATCCCCATAGCCAGGACCGGCGCGCTCCGCCTCTCCTCCAGCAGCGTGAGCGCGCGAGCATAACCGACTGCGTCGCCACAGGCCCGAATGGCCTCGTCGTCGCAGCAGTTCTCACGCTCCGCGCGAATCCGCCGGCTCACCCACCAAACGGCCGGATGATAGAAGAGCAGAGTTTCCGCCCCGACCTGGAACAAATTCATCAGAGAATCGAGGCGACGGATGTGCGCCAGCTCATGGGCGATTATGGCCTCGAGTTGGGCTTCCGAAAGCCCTGTCAGCGCCTTCACGGGCAGTAGGACCACCGGCCGGAACAAGCCGATCACCGCCGGAGCCGCCACCAGCCGGGTCTCGCAATAGTGCACTGCCCTATCGATTCCCAGCCGCCGCTGAAGCATCTGGCACATTTTGAGCAGCTCGGAGGATACGGGCCGGACGCCTCGGCGCTTTAATCTCTCGATCAGGAGGATTCCCCCTGTGGCGCGCAAGCTGAAGAGCGCCACACCGGCGAACCACAACTCCACCAGCCAAATCAACCGATCGGACTGGAGTGGCCTTTGTGGAGCGGCCGGCGAAGTTGGCGCTCTGGCTACAGTTGCCTGCACCCATTCAACGGCTACCGCTCCGGAGGGCATGGCCGTCCACGCGATAGAAGGGCGAGGGCGAGGTAACAACAACAGAAACGTGATAACGGGCGCTGCCACGAGCAAAACCAGCGCGCCTACACCCAGCAAATAACGCGTCGAAGCCCTCCGGCACCAGGCCATCAGAAGGGATAACGCGGCGGCGAGCGCGGCGCCCTGCCAGACAAAGTGCAGCAATGCCCATCCCAAGGACTGCACTACAACCGGAGGAAGGGGAACAGCAGGATGCGTCATCGTAGTCTCCTCTCCTGTTCATCCAGAAGACGGCGCAATTGTTCGATCTCTTTGCGCGACGTTTTTCGGCCTTCCAGCGCGTGCATCATCAGTTCGCTCGCCGAGCCCTCGAACACCCGCTGCAGCACATCGGCGGCAAGCTGGCGCTTTGTCTTCTCGGCGGGCAGGCAGGCTTCGTACACGTGCGCTCGCTGCTCTTCGTTGCGGCGCAAGGTCCCCTTGCTAGTCATGATCTGCATCAGCTTTAGGACGGTTGTATATCCAATCGGTTTCTTTTCACTTAACGCTTCGTATACTCTTCGGACCGTCGAAGGGCCAAGCTCCCACAGAACGTGGAGAATCTCCAGCTCCCCGGCAGTCGGTTTGGGAAGATCTCGATGGCTCATAAACACACACTACTACGAAGAGCTTCGTAATGTCAACGAAAATCTTCGTATGTTGTAAAAGATTTTTTCGTCGGCCGGACGAGCGCGGTACGCGGTGGCGCGGGCCTGCGTGTTTTGCAGGGTCAATCGGGGAAGAGCCGCGGACCTCAGAGACGGAGGTCCGCGCTGCTCCAGCATTTATAATTTACTATTTACAATTCACTATTTACTATTCACCATTCGTCATTCTTCATTCATATCTCAGCGCCACCATGGGATCGACCTCGGCTGCCCGGCGCGCGGGAATGTAGCACGCAAGGCAGGTCACAGCGAGAAGGATCAGGGACACAGCAACGAACGTCGGCGGGTCAGTGGACTGGACACCGAACAACATGGTGCGCAACAAGCGAGTCACAGCCAGCGAGCCCGCGACGCCGATTCCGGTACCGATCAATGCCAGGCAAAGTCCTTTTGCGATCACGCTCCGAAGCACAGCGCCGCTTTCAGCGCCCAATGCCAGGCGCACGCCTATTTCATGCGTGCGCTGGCTGACCGAATAGGACACCACGCCGTAGATGCCCACCGAGGCAAGGATCAGGCCCAGCGTCGCAAATGCGCCGAGCAGAAGCAGGTTGACCCGTCGTGATGTAAAGGAACCGGATCGGAGTTCATCCAGGCTTGCAACATCATGCGGTGGCTGGTCCTTGTCTACATTCGCAATCTGCCTGCGCACTGCCCCCTCCCACAACCGTGGATTTCCTGCTGTGCGAACGAGCAGAGTCATGTAAGGCTCGCCGGCCTGCAAGTAGGGCAAGTATATTTCCGGTTCCGGTTCTCTTTCCACCCACCCGCGAACGTCACCGACTACACCCACGATGGTTAACCACTCGTTCTTGTGAACCCAATTCTCGACCTGTTTGCCAAGGCAAATCTCATGGGGAAAGTAGCGGCGAGCGAACGACTCGTTGACCATGGCAACACCCGGGGATCCGTCACGATCCCTGTTGTCAAAATCACGTCCTTGCTTGAGAGGAATCCGCATGGTGCGAAAATAATCCGGACTGATGGTGGCGACAAACGCCATGGGTATTTTTTCCGAGCGCCCTTCGACCGCTAGATCGCTGACGGAATTCAATCGGCCCCCGAGCGGCGGAGAGCCGCTGCCACCTACTGAGTCCACTCCATCTAAGCTCTTGATCCCTTCCATCACCCGTTCGAAGAACTTTGCCTGTTCCTTCAGCGTTGGATACTTGGAGAGTGTCAAATCTACGGTCAGGCTCAGGGTGTTGGCGGACTTGAATCCGGGGTCGATTCCTCGTACTTGCATGAAGCTCCGGAAAAGCAAGCCAGCGCCGACCAGAAGGACCATGGCCAGGGCGGTCTCACAGACGACAAGCAGGTTGCGAAAAAGCGTGCCGGACCTAAGTTCGCCGCCGCTGCGGCCGGCATCCTTAAGCACCTCGCTTAATGAAACCCTGCAGGCCTGAAAGGAAGGAACCAGGCCGAAGGCTATTCCGGTGACCATGGCCGAAGCCAGGCAAAACGCCAGCACTCGATGGTCAAGGATGATCGGTTCGAGCGCCGGCAGGTTCGGAGTAATAAACGTTACCAGCAGATCCTTGGCCGAACGCGCCAAAATCAATCCGAGCAGTCCGCCGAGCAGAGCCAGAAGCGCACTCTCGGTGAGGAGTTGGCGAACGATTCGCGATCGACCGGCGCCGACGGTCAACCGCACCGCAATCTCCTTTTGACGGTTCGCGGCGCGGGAGAGCAAAAGGTTGGCCACGTTGACGCAAGCGATGAGGAGCAGAAAGCCTACCGCACCGAGGAACAGCAACAGCGAGGGCCTGAATTTCTGACTGATCTGTTCCTGCCAGGCCGAGAGCACGATACTGACGTTAATGCCTTTTCGCAACGCAGACTGCGCGATCGTGTTCAGTTCCGCCTGCGCTGTTGACACGCTCACTCCTGGCCTGAGGCGGCCAATGGCCCGAATCACGCGGAACGGTCCCGGCGTGTCACCCTCGGCGAGTGGCACCCAGAGGGCATACTCAATCCGCATCTGATCGGGAATAACGAAGGTGGAGGGTAGCACGCCTACAACCGTGTAAACCCTATCGTCCAGAGTGACGCCCCTGCCGACTACTGACGGATCGCCACCGTACCGCCGCTTCCATAAAGAATAACTTAGGATGGCTACAGCCGGGCCGCCGGGACGGTCCTCCTCGGGAAGAAAGAGCCGTCCAACCACGGGTCGGACACCCAGGAGAGAAAAGAAAGAAGCACTGGCAATGCCGCTGTTTACTCGCTCCGGCTCGCCCCCTCCGGTGAGGTTAAACCAAGTGAACATGTAGGCGGCAACCGGGCTGAGCGTTCGGCCCTGATTCCTCCAGGCCACAAATTCCCTGTTCCACACAAAAGGATTCACGCCGTAGTTTCCCAAGACCTGCTGCACATAGACCAGTTCCTCGGGATGGGGGTAGGGCAAGGGGCGAAGCAGCACGGCGTTGACAACTGTAAAGATCGCCGTGGTTGCGCCGATGCCCAGAGCAAGCGTGAGCACTGCGATCGCCGTGAAACCGGGGTTCCTGCGCAGCCCCCTGGCCCCATAACGAAGATCCTGCACGAACGTTTCAGCGGAAATCCGTTTCCACATGTTTGGGCTCCCTTCCAGACTCATACCTCTGCGCGCTCCAGAAGCAACTCGGTAGCTAATGGGAACGCCAGGGCGATGATGGTCCAAAAAGCGAGCGGACCGGCGGGGAAAGTCCCCGAGACACTCGCAAGCCACTTGCACGCGGCCATCATGAACCCCCAGACCGAAGGGAAATTGATATGCCAGTAGTAGGCCAGGGCGACAGGCAGCAGTAAATCGATGAAGAGTATGCCAAAGCCGTAACTGAGGCCTTGCCGGCCGCTGCGCGCGACGAGCGTCAAAAAATAAGTCACGCCATAAGTCACGGCGCCACCCAGAGCCAGCGGCAGAACCGCTGCCAGGGGCCACCACGTTTGAACCTGGCCCGTCAGATAGACGAGCGTCCCGAAAGTCGCCCCTACGGATAGAAGAATCATCAGGCTTAGCTCCCAGACCCCCTCCAACCAGCCCATCCACACCCAATATCTTCGCGCACGTGGCCGAACCAGCAGGAAATCCAGCGTCTTATCTTTGAACTCCTCGCCCAGGCCTGATGATCCCACCACCAATCCCCACAAGAGACTGAAAAAGGCAGTCCAACCTCCCAGGACAATTTCGGTGGTTTCCGACCACGATTGAATCACAGTCGGCGGCTTAACGCCCCAACCGAGCCGGACGGAAATGAAAGTGAACAAAACACAGAGCACCGGAAACGCTATGAGAGAGAAGATGAAACGGCTGCGGGTATCCCGCCAACATTTCCAGAAGTACATGGCTCCTCCTTTCGGACCAGTGCAAGGAAGATCTCCCGCAAACCCAGGGGAGAAACTTCCGCTACGGTTGCACCCTGCCGGCTGAGTTCAGCGGCAAAGGCGTCCGCGTTCTTCTTGACAAGGTATTTGTAGAAGCTGCCCTCCGAAGCCAGCAACAAGACTTCGGGGGACTCTGTTTGTGGCAGGGCATTGCCGGCGGCGGTAACACATCGAAACTGGCTCTTGATATCATCCAGCCTCGCCTCGAGCAGCAGCTTTCCGTGATCGATGAGGCCGATCCAGTCAGCAATCTGCTCCACGTCGGAGAGTTGATGCGAGGAGATGAAGACCGTCCGGCCTTCAGCGATTACGTCTTGGACAAGGATGCACAGGAATTCATCGAGAACGACGGGATCAAGCCCCGTCGCCGGTTCATCGAGAACCAATAAATCCGCCCCCTGTGACAACGCCAGAAGAAGATAGACTTTCGTTCGATTCCCCTGCGAGAGCTTTGCGAAAGGACGGTCCATCGGAATCTCGAACAAGCGCGAATACTTCTCGACAGCTTGATCCGACCAGTTGGGATAGAATCCGCGAGTGAAGCGCACGAGTTCCCGAGGCGTGAGGCCCCCGTATAGAGTCTTGCTCTCGCTCACGTACGCCGTGCGCTCGAGGATCGCAATTTGGTCGCGACCGATGGAGAATCCCAGGACCTTGCCGTGGCCTTCCGTAGCCCGTGCTAATCCTAGTAAAATCCGGATTGTGGAGGTCTTTCCGGCGCCGTTGCGTCCCAAGAAACCATAAGCGACACCGCGTGGGACGTTCAGGCTGAGCCCATCGACAGCCCTCACACCGGGATAGGTCTTAACGAGCTTTTCGGTCCAGATTGCTGTATCGTTCATTTTCTTCCTCCAAGGCATCCAACTCCTGCTGCACCAATTCCATGATTTCACGCGGATCGAGCCGCAACTGTGTTCCCTCGACGGCGATTTGCCGGGCATACGGCCGAAGACGCCGGACTCTCTCCGCTTTCAGAAAGCTACCGGGATTCTCACCCACGTAGGTGCGGCCGCCAGGGACCGTGCGCAAGATTCCATCGCGCTCGAGGTTTTGGTAGGCGCGGGCGACCGTATTGGTACTGATGCGCAAATCTGAGGCGAGCTGGCGCACCGACGGCAACGCATCTCCGGGCGTCAAGGCGCCGGCTGCGATGTAGTGCTTCACCTGCGTTTCAATTTGGAGGTAGGTGGGAACGCCGGAAGCGGTGTTGACGTGGAGCAGCATGCTGTATTGATACACCGCTACAGTTGACTTGTCAAGAACTTTTTTTGCCTCTCCCTTACGCTTTGCGCGGCTGGCGCTCTTTTGACTGCCACGAGTCACGCTTCGTTGCGTGGCAGCGGTCCAGCCAAGTGTAGCGGCGGCTTTACGCCGCCGTTGGGCGAGGTAAACTCGCCGCTACAATACCAAATGGCGTCGCCATCCGCTGAGCGACATCCGTCGGGCGAACCTGGCATTCGGACGAGGCACGGTGTATACTTCTTCTTAGCCCAAAAACGCAAAGGGAAACCCAACACAAAAGGAGACGCAACCATGCCGACGTACGTCACTCTCTTACGGTGGACTCAGCAAGGTGTCGCACAAATCAAGGAAAGCCCTGCCAGGTTAGATGCGTTCAAGCAGCTCCTCAAGTCTGTGGGCGGGGAACTGAAGGGGTTTTACATGGTGACGGGACAATACGATCTCGTAATCTCTTTCGAGGCGCCGAGCGATGAGGTAGTAGCCAAGTTACTTCTCACCGTGGCGTCAAAAGGCGGCGCCAGGACCGAGACCCTCCGCGCGTTTACAGAAGACGAATACCGCAGGATTGTCGCGGCAGTGCCAGAGCCAGGCGGCAATGTTGGTTTAGGAGCGGCCGGGGCAGAGCCTAAGCCGCCAGAGGCTGTCATAGGCAGCTAAAGGGCACGCGGGCGGGTGGATCAGCTTGGTCGCTGCTCGCTGGCCATCTCGAGGACTTCCCGCACCTTGCGCACCAGGGCGCCCGGCGCGAAAGGCTTCTGGAGAAAGGCAGTCTTTGGATCCGACATCCCGTGCCGGGCGACAGCGTCCGCCGTATAACCCGAGACATAGAGCACCTTCATCTTCGGACGCTCAGGCTTGAGGCGCTCGGCCAACTCGAGGCCGCTCATGCCGGGCATGACGACGTCGGTGAGTAGCAAATCGATGGCCTCCGGGTTTTGCTCGCAGATTCTGAGGGCATCATCCGGTCTCTCGGCTGCGATGACGGTGTACCCAGATTCCTTCAAAACCTCGAGGGTCAAATCTCTTACCATCGCTTCGTCTTCCACCACCAGGATGGTTTCCGAACCCCTCGCATGATGCTCGACCGCTTGGCGGCCCTTCGCCGGTTCCGCCACTTGATCGACCCGTGGCAAATAAATCTTGAAGCACGAGCCATTCCCCAGTTCGGTGTAGACATAGATGTACCCGCCGCTCTGATGGACAATGCCATGCACGGTTGCCAAGCCCAGCCCCGTGCCTTTGCCCTGCTCCTTCGTGGTAAAGAAAGGCTCGAAGATATGCTTTTGGGTCTCCGCATCCATGCCGCATCCGGTATCGCTCACGGTGAGCAGAACGTAATGACCTGGACGGATGGGGTAGTGACCGCTGGCACGAGCCTCATCGAGGTTGACGTTTTCGGTTTGCAGGATCAACTTGCCACCATGCGGCATGGCGTCTCGGGCATTCACCGCAAGGTTCAGAATGACCTGATCGATCTCACCCGGGTCGGCTTTCACCCGCCCCAGGCCCGGGCCCGGGACGATCACCAGTTCAATATCCTCACCAATCAAGTGTCGCAACATGCGGCTTACGTTGGCCAGAGTGACGTTCAAATCCAGCACCTGCGGTTGGAGCACCTGCTGGCGGCTAAAGGCCAAGAGCTGGCGCGTGAGCGTGGCGCCTCGATCCGCCGCCTTCAACAGCTCGGTCATGTGTGGATACTTCGGGTCGGTAGGATCCAAGCGCCCCAAGACGAGTTGGCCAAAGCCGGAGATGACGGTCAGCAGGTTGTTAAAGTCGTGGGCCACGCCGCCCGCCAGACGCCCGGCGGCCTCCATCTTCTGCGCATGGCGAAGCTGGTCTTCCAACTTCCGGTGCTTGGTAATGTCGCGGCCGATCCCCTGGACCTCAGGCGGCTTTTCGCTTCGCTGTATGAGGCGCGTTCCCAAGTCCACGCGTAACCGGGTGTTCTTCTTGGTTACAATTTCCACTTCGTAGGTGCGTTGTTGTTCCTCGCTCGCTTCCTCGAGCATCTGGCGAGCCAGGGCGGCGTATTCAGGCGCCAAAATATGGGTGAGGTTCATCTTCAGGAGCTCGGGGAGATCACAGCCGGTCATGCGCCGGCCGGCTTTGTTCAAGGAGCTGAAGTGGCCCTCGAGGTCGCAAGTAAAAACCATGTCGTTGGCATTTTCGAACAGCTCCTGGTAACGTTCCCGAGCAGAGGCTTCGCGCTGCAGAGAATCGCGCATGCTCTCCGTTTTTTCCGCCACTTGCCGTTTGAGCAACACGGCCCAGAGTGTGGAAGCCAGGACCAAGGCCGCGAGGATAGCAATAAGTCTGAGCATGCGCTTGATGTTCCACCAGGGCGGGGGCAGGACTACCGCGACGTCATTCAGCGAGCGCAGAAGAATCCGAAAGCCCCGCGGATTGTGACTTTCATCCGCCTGCAGCATGCAAATGCCGGTTAGCTGAAGAAGACTCCCCGGCACCAAAGCCTGCAAACGCTTGCTCGGCACGGCATCCTCTACCTGAGCCAGAAAGAGTATGTTGCCGGACTCCATGTTTAGGGTGTTGGGACCCGGCGTGGCATCCAGCAGTCGCGCCTGGATGCGAACGTAGTCAGCGTCGTGGCTGCCGTCCAGCGCTTGGGCGGCTGTGACGGGAATGGGGACGGGGGGAGGCCCCGAGCCGACTCGCCTAAAGACGGCATCGCGGAGGATCGCCGCGTACTCACCCACGGCGGGAAATCCCACCACCTCGACCAGATCGCCGGCCTGCACAGCAGTTTCCTGGAGCGTGTGAACCTGGAGGCTGTCGTTTTCCTCCTTGATGAACAACGAACTCCCCGGCTGCTGCAGCGTAACCACGCCCCGCACTTTGACACGGTGGCCGGATGCTCCCTGCGGGGTGAAACGCAGGAGACTAGTGATGGGACGCCGTGGGGCGAGAAACGCATTGGAAAGCGCTGGCTCAAGGATGTGGAGTTGATTGACGGTTGGCGAATAAAGAATCACACCGGTCCATTGATTCTTCTGGTTAAAGATTGCGCCGCACACTCCCTGGATACGCACCTTGGCATCGACAAGAGAAGTGGGAACGGGAGCATGGAAGCCTGGAAACTCGACGGTCAGGCGGCCGCCCTCCGCCGCCACATCAAGGTTCAACGATTCTCCCTCTTTGCTCGCCGTGTGGACGATACCCTCAATCTCCACCCATTGGCTGTCTTCCTTGGTCGAAGCCATACGGTCGAAGGTGACTCGGCGCGCGACGGGCAAGGATGACTGGCCCAAGACCCGTATCTTAGGCTTGTAAATTGACGGCGCGAAGTCCGGCGTACCGCTCACGCCTTCGACTTCCACCAACTGGCCGGGCTCGAGGGGCGGCTTGGCGTTCCCGATGTCAACCCAGACGCCTGCCGTCGAGTCCTGGACGAACAAGTCATTTTCGGCCGGATTGAAGTAAGTAACTACTGCGCGGACCAGGATGGGGTACCCCAGGTTCGCTTCGTCAGGCGTAAGATTCCGAATCTGTTCCACGCGGGTCAGCAAAGGAAGGCCTGACTTTTGAGGAGGGAGCTGTGCGGCGCGCAACGGAACTACGCACCCCAAACAGGACAGGAACAGGCAAAGGAACCACAACAGGCCACTGGCCATCACGCGTTCTCTCAGGCCTTTGGTGCTCGTTATGATTCCGCCTTCTCCTGGGGCGCCCCGGGCCGCCTCTTTCTCTGCCCAGTGGTCCGCCCTCAATTCAGCGCATGCGAGAGCCGGAGCGAGTCGAGGGAGAGGGTGGTTCCTCTCTGCCTCAGCCAACAGGGTTCGCTCTTTGCGGTTCCGCACGACCTTGACACGGATTTCCTCCCACACCTTTTCCGGAATCGCGAAGAAGGCCTTCACAACCTGAGGATCGAATTGCTGCCCCGATTCTCGCCTGATTTCGTCGCGTGCTACAGTCCACGGCAGGGCACGCCGGTAGGGGCGATCCGAGGTCATGGCATCCAGCGTATCAGCCACAGCAAAAATACGCGCTCCAAGGGGAATCTCCTCTCCCTTGAGTCGTTGCGGATAGCCTGTCCCGTCGTAGGCCTCCTGGTGTGTCAGAACGATTTCCGCAGCGGGAGCGAGGAATGGAATATGGCAGACCAGTTCGTACCCAATGCGCGAATGAGTCTGCATTACGGTGACCTCTTCCGGCGTCAGCTTGCCTGGCTTGTTCAGAATCGCATCCGGGATTCCGATCTTGCCGATATCGTGCAGGTAGGAGCCGCGCAAAATCTGAGTGAGCTGCTCGGCCGTACAGTTCGCCGCTTTGGCAATCTCCAGGCAGTAGTGAGTCACCCGGTGAGCGTGTTCGTCGGTCTCGTTATGCTTCAAGGCCAAAGCCGCCCCAAGGGCCAGCAAGGTCTCGTCGTAGGTCCTCTGAATCTCCTCATAAGTCTGCTGGATGCTCGAAACGGCAGCTTGAAGCTGCCCGGTCCGTTCCTCCACCATCTCCTCGAGGCGCTCGCGATAGGTCTCTACCTCCAGTTCGAGGCGCTTCTTATCGAGCGCCCGCTCTACGGCTATCGCGACCGCTTCAAGACGAAAGGGCTTCACGATGTAGTCGTCCGCGCCTAGCTTCATTGCCTCGACACCCACGCGCACATTGTCCACACCGGTGGCCATTAGGAAACTCATATGCGGGTATTTGGCGCGCGCGGCTTCCAAGAGCGCCAAGCCGGAGATACCAGGCATCCGCAGGTCGGAGATGAGCGCGTCAAAGCGCTCACGTTCCAAGATGTTGATAGCTTCTACACCACCTGAGGCAGCGCGGCACTCGTATCCTTCGGGGGACAGCCCCTCGATGAGTAGCGTGCAGATGGAGGGTTCATCATCGACAATGAGAATGCGTCCCCTCGGGTTGTTCGACGGCATTCGGCCTCCTGCCGGTGACCACTTGCAACCGTAGACAGGCTAAGAGCTTTCGGTGCTTCTGGCGATACTAACTGTGCCTGAAGTACCTCACAAGGGAACCCCAGTACCAGTACTTTGGTACTGGCCCCGGCGCCGGGCCCCGGTTGCTCGAGTTTTTCCTCACCAGGGCCTGGGAAGCGGCCTATAATTTGGGCGAAGTGCTTGATGCGGGTGATATCTGGTGATGAAGACTCTGGTAATTTCCCTGATTACCCTCATGGTCTCGCCGGCCACGGCGATGGGACAGTTCAAATTTCGCGATTTGAACTCCCGGTCGGTGGAGCTGACGGAACAGGGCGCGCTGGTATTTGTGTACAACTACGGCACAATGCTTAAAGAGGGAACCGCGCCCGATCGCGCGCGGTGCTGTTATCTTTACCCTGTTTATGCGCCCAACGGCGTTGTGGTGACGGACGATTTTCCGAAGGATCACCCGCATCATCGTGGTATCAGTTGGATGTGGCCGATCGTGGTTGTAGACGGCAAGACGTACGACCTTTGGACTATCAAGGGCATCCGAGCCCGGTTCGAAAAGTGGAATCGCAAGCAGGCCGACATGGACAAAGCTGTACTGGCGTTCCAGGATGGCTGGTACGTTGGAGATCGCGAGGTAGTACAAGAGAACGTCGAGATCACAGCGTTTCCTGTTGTGGACGGCCGCCGCGACCTGGATATCACGGTTAGCCTGCGCTCGATCAACGCACAGGTGGAGATTGGCGGAACACACGAACATGACAAGGGCTATGGTGGGGCGCTGGAGATCCGCTTCGCGCCGCGCACTGACACCGAAATTCGCACCACAACGCAAGAGGACGCGCCTGACAGCGACCGCATTCCCGCAGCTTGGGCTGAACTGACCGGCAACTACGGCGGCAAGGTGGCGACGACACGCGTTACCAGCGATCCTTCTGACCCAGGCTGGCCGAACGGCTGGTGCTTGCGCCATTACGGGTTTCTGGGTGTGGAGTATCCCGGCCTGGAGTTGCGCCGCCTGGACAGCGAGGCGCCGCTGACCATGAAGTTTCGCGTGTCGCTTTCCGCGGGTCGGGCCGGCGCCGCCAGGTTCGAGAGATAAGTTCTCGTTAACACCGATGCATGAACGGGCGCCAGGGGAAAAATCATGGGCTTCGCGAATTCACGGTCTCGACGACAATTCCTGAAAGGATCGCTGACTGCCGCTGCGGCTCTCGGCTTTCCCACGATCGTACCGGCTCGCGTATTGGGCAGGAGCGCGCCGAGCAACCTGATTCAGGTGGCGCAAATTGGTTGCGGGCGCATTGCCCGCGACTCCGAGTTCAAAGGTATTCTGCGCAATAGTGATATAGCCAGGTATGTTGCTGTCTGTGATTTGGACACTGTCCGTATGGCGGATGCCAAACAACTGCTGGAGCAGGCGTACGCAGAAAAGTTTGGAGCAGGGAAATACGCGGAGATCAGAACTTACGGCGACTATCGTGAGCTGCTTCACAACCAGAGCGTCGATGCAGTTTGTATCAGCACTCCCGACCACTGGCACGCACAGCCTGCCATGGAAGCGGCCCTGGCAGGCAAGGATATCTACCTTCAGAAGCCTGCCTCCCTCACCATCAAAGAAGGCCGCCAGATGGCCGACATGCTGAAGCGGACGGGCCGCATTTTCCAGCAGGGAAGCCAGCAACGTTCGGACCCTAATTTTCGCTATGCCTGCGAACTGGTTCGCAACGGCCGCATCGGCGGGATTCAACAAATTCTCATCGGGTTGCCGGTGGATCCTGCGGGGAACGCGGAACCGGAAATGCCTGTCCCCTCCAACTTGAACTACGACATGTGGCTTGGCTCCACGCCCACGGTGTACTACACGGAGAAACGTGTGCATCCCCAGGCCTCGAGCCTGGATCGGCGGTACGACCGCCCGGGCTGGCTGCGCTGCGAGCAGTTTGGCGCCGGCATGATTACGGGCTGGGGCGCGCATCACATCGACATCGCCCATTGGGCCATGGATACCGAATACACTGGACCGGTGAAGATTGTCGCCAGCGCCGAGTTTCCTAAGCAGGGGCTTTGGGACGTGCATGGGCCGTTCCATGTGCGGGCGGCATATGCCCATGGGGTGGAAGTCTACATCAGCGAAATGTATCCCACGGGCGTCAAGTTCATCGGCGAAGACGGCTGGATTTGGGTCACGCGCGGCCGGCAAGTCACGCTCAGCGATCCCGCCGCCCTCAAGTCACCCAACCCCGCGCTGGACGCGAGCGACCGGAGGATGCTGGCCGCCGGCATCAAGGCAAATGAAATCCATTTGCACCGGAGCCCTGACAACGATCATCACCTGGACTGGCTGACCAGCATAAGGACGCGCAAGCCGCCGGCCGCGCCTGCCGAAGTTGGACATCGTTCTTGCAGCGCTTGCCTGCTGGCCCACGCGGCCATGCAACTTCACCGCGATCTGACGTGGCATCCGCAAGCTGAACGCTTCATCAACGATGACGAGGCCAATCGAATGCTTTCCCGGCCGCAACGGGCGCCGTATGGCACGGACCGCGTGCCGACAAGCCAGGGGTGAGGCTTGCTGCCGCAATGCCTCGTAATTTTGTTGATTCTGTGATAGTCCTTTGCGGAGCATCCGGTGAACGACAGGCAAATCAATCGGCGTGGGTTTTTGAGAACGGCAGGGGCAACTGCGCTGCTTGCCGGGTCCGCCGCAGCTTCTAAGATGCGTGCCGGCCAAGCGGCAACGTCTAAAGGTCGCACGAGATCCGCGCCAGGAACGGATTCTATGGCAGATTCCGCCTTCGTCAAGCTGATCATCCTGGATCCAGCGCACTTTCATGCGGCCCTGGTCCAAAAACAGATGCTGGCTGGAATTGCAAAACGTGTTTCCGTCTACGCCCCGCTTGGTCCAGATCTGCTGGCTTATCTGAAGCTCATCGAGCAGTTCAACAACCGGCCTGACGATCCCACGAGTTGGGAATTGGATATTCACTGTAGTCCCCGCTCGCTCGACGAGATGATCGCAGCGCGTCCGGGTAATGCCGTCGTGCTGGCAGGCCGAAACCGGATCAAGATCGGAAAAATCAGGGCGTCGCTCGAGGCGGGATTGAATGTGCTTTCGGATAAGCCGTGGATTATTCGCGCCGAGGACTTCCCCGCCCTCGAGGCGGCATTGGCCTTGGCCGATCAGCAAGGCCTGATTGCCTACGATATGATGACCGAGCGGCACGAGATCACCACGATACTCCAAAGAGAACTGGTCAACGATCCACAGGTCTTTGGCAAAGCGATCTCTGCTGACGAACAGCAACCCGCGGTGTTCATGGAGAGTGTCCACCACATTCTGAAGACTGTCGCCGGGATCCCCAACCCGCGTCCGCCTTTCTTCTTCGATATCCATGACCAGGGAGAAGGGCTTACGGACGTCGGCACGCATCTGGTGGACTTGGTCCCGTGGACGCTGTACCCGAATCAGGCGATCAGTTACCGCGAGGACATCAAGCTCCAGGGCGCCAAGCGGTGGCCGACCGCAATCACGGCAGCGCAATTCCGGCAGATTACCGGCGCCGAGACTTTCACTCCCGAGCTTGCCCCTTACGCGCATGGCGACCGCTTCGACTACTATTGCAATAGTCAGGTGGACTATCTGATTCGTGGCGTTCGGGTGCGCCTCGAAGTGCTCTGGAATTGGGAGTCGCCCGCAGGCGTGGATTTTCATCACGCGATTTGCCGGGGTACCAACGCCAGCGTCGAAGTGCGCCAGACGGTGAAAGAGAATTATCGCTCGGAGCTGTTTGTGGCGCCGAACGATTCCACCCGCCACTCGGCCGTCCTCCGGGCTGTGCGCGGGCGCGTCGAGAGCCTTCAGCAAACCTATCCGGGCGTTGAAGCTGAAACCGCAGGAAGCGAAGTGCACATTTCGATTCCGGATCGGTACCGTGTGGGTCATGAAGCGCACTTCGCGCAGGTCGTGGCGGAGTTTCTGGCCTATGTGAAGTCCCCGAGATCGATGCCGGCGTGGGAGCGCTCGAACATGCTGGCGAAATACTTCGTCACCACGATGGGCGCCCAACTGGGCCATACGAAGTGATAGCGCAAAGTCGAATTCACACATCGGCCGCAGCTCAGCTCGCCTCGACGCGTTCCCGCATGCCTCACTGAGGCGGCTCAACTTTGGTGTGCAGTTCCAAAATCGCTGGAGCTGGAATGAAATGGATGTGCATTCCAGTTCGCACGTATGTGTGATGGTGCGGGGCATTCGCGCCGAGTGTAATGGCCAGGGAATCAGATTGTGCGTCGATCGACTTGGCAAGGATGGCGCCCTTGCTCTCGCCGATCCCCATTGAAACGTGAGATGCCGAGCTTTTGCATGCGGAAGTACAGTGTGGATCGCTTGATTCTCAAGCGGGCAGCCGCACCGTTGGGACCGGCGACGACCCCGCGGGTGTACTCAAGCGTCCTGCGAATATGGTCGCGTTCCGCCTCCGCCAGGGTAATCGGTCTCGGGGATTCCAATTCGACAGTACGCTTCAAGCTCTCGAGAGGAGGACGCAGGACGTTTCCAGAGGTGAGGATAACACTCCGTTCGATGAAATTTTCCAACTCACGAATGTTCCCCGGCCAGGGGTGATTTACCAGAGCTTCCAACACCTCGCTGGGAACTTCGTCGATTTTCTTACCTATTTGGTCGGCAAATTTCCTCACGAAATGCCGCACCAGCAGCGGGATGTCCTCGACACGATCTCGCAGGGGCGGAACGGGTATGGGAAACACGTTGAGCCGGTAATAAATATCGCTGCGAAACCGTTTCTGGGAAACCAATGCCGCCAGGTCGCAGTTCGTTGCGGCAATCAGCCGGACGTCGGCGCGCAAAGTCCTCGTGCCGCCTAGCCTTTCGAACTCTCGCTCCTGAAGGACGCGCAATAGCTTCGCTTGCAGTTCGAGTGGGAGTTCTCCAATCTCGTCCAGAAAGAGAGTGCCGTGGTCGGCCAATTCGAAACGGCCCACTTTACGTGCCACAGCGCCGGTAAAAGCCCCTCGCTCATGGCCGAAAAGCTCGCTTTCCAATAATCCCAGAGGGATGGCCGCACAGTTTAGCTTCACGAAGGGACAACCCCGCCGCGAGCTGTGCTCATGAACGGCACGCGCGATGAGTTCCTTCCCGGTGCCGGTTTCACCGTCGATGAGGACGGTGGAGTTCGTGGGCGCGACCGTCCGAACGAGCTCCAAAACCTCTTGGAGGGGGCCGCTGGTTCCGATGATATCTTCGAAGCCGTCATTCGCGCTGCCACGCTCCAACCGGCTATGTCTGAAGAAATGCGAGAAGTTCCTGATTGATGACATCCGCATGTGTAGTGCATAGCCCGTGGGGGGCGTCGGCAATCACTTTCAGGGCCGCATTCTTCATAATCTTTGCGCTCAGTCTCCCCGAATCATCGATGGGCACGATCTGATCGGCATCGCCCTGAATCACAAGCGCCGGGACATCGATCTTCTTGAGATCTTCAGTTTGATCCGTTTCGGAGAAAGCCTTGATGCAATCGTAGGCGCCAACGATCGAGACTTGCATCCCCTGCAACCAGAATGCTTCCCGAACTCCCTCGGAGATTTTCGCGCCCGGTTTGTTGTAGCCATAAAACGGAAGACTCAGGTCCTTAAAAAACTGAGAGCGGTCCCGGACCACACCGGTGCGGATACCATCGAAAACCGACAGCGGTAAACCGCCTGGATTCTTCTCCGTTTTGAGCATCAATGGGGGAACGGCGGCAATCAGAACGACCTTAGCTACACGCTTCTGCCCATGCCGCGCGACGTAGCGGACAACCTCGCCTCCGCCGGTGGAATGACCGACCATCGTGGCATCTTTAAGATCAAGATGCTTCATCAGCTCGGCAAGATCGTCTGCGTATTGATCCATGTTGTTCCCTTGCCAAGTCTGGCCCGAACGTCCGTGGCCTCGACGATCATGGGCGATGACACGATAACCTCGCTGCCCGAGAAACAGCATTTGTGCGTCCCAGGCATCGGCACTTAACGGCCATCCGTGCGAGAAGGTAACGACCGGTCCCGTTCCCCAGTCCTTGTAGTAGATTGCGGTTCCATCTTTCGTAGTAAACGTGTTCATTCTCTTTTCTCTTTTTCTCCTTTTGATTTATGAAGACACGCCGCCCGCTCAGGCAGAAGCCGGCCGGCTCTCAACTGGCGGCGGGGACGTACGGGAAGGTTCTCGACGGCTTCGAGGTCACCGACTCCTTGCCGATCCCGAGGCAAACAGGAGTGTTCGCCGCGATCGAGAACATGACATTGGGCGCGTTATCGGTGAGGGAGCGACCGTTCCACTCCGCAAAGCCGAACACGGCGGGCGTGCCGACCTCGTAAGGGAGGATGTTGGGGAAGAACCGGTGCGCAACTTTCTTCGCATACGCTTTGGGGTCTTCTGCGGTTCCATTCGCCGACACGACGCTGGCGATCGCTTTGGTGACAGCCTCTCCATAAGTCGCGAAGTCGTCAGAAGGGCGCCCAGCATTGAGACGGTTTCCAAGGTCTTCGTTGTACTGCGTGAATAGGGGGTGGATCATGGGAAGTCCGACACGATTGATCGAGCGCCATCCACCAGCGTCGGTAGCGAGCGTTGCAACGGCCCACACACCGATGCGGCGCCTATCACCGGCGGCCGCGAGCAATTCGCCATCGGGCACCTCCAGCACAATCGAATAGACCGTGTGGCCGGCAAAGAGGTTTTTGGCGCGACTTGGATCCCACCCGGACAGGTTCACGGACGTGCCGTCCTGAAACGCGTGGCCAACCGCGTGGAGCACATCGGCCTCAATCCAAAACGGGTCGCCGGCTTTACCGGCCCAGACACGCAGACCTGACGCCGTGGCTACCGTCTCCCCAGTTGTGCCCTGTGCGACGACATTGCCGGGCGCATGTGGATCGACCGCGTCTGCACCCCTGATGCAACGCACGACGTAGCTCTGTTTCCCCTGCTGGTCACGTTCCTTGAAGGTGATGCGGTAGGTGATATCCTCGATCGCATCCCCGTTGAGATCGACTTTGAATTCATACATTCCCTCCGGATGGTAGCCAGGCGCAGGGACGGGGCCGAAAATTGAGTGGCAGACATTGATGACAAACACGGTGCCTGTTTGGCCACGGAATACGTACAGATCCGTGATATCGAGGCGGATATCTTGTCGAGCAACGGGTGAGTCGAGATGATGTGACATGACGCTCCTTTTTGCGACACAATGGGATCAACTTTCCGACTGCGATGGCGGTGTTTTGCGTTCCAAACCCGGATGCCGCCGCATCCTTCTAAACACCGCGCGCGACCGGACATGCAAGCCACTTACAGTGCTGTAGGTTTAGATTGGGACGGGTCGCCAGCCAAATCGATCAGGCTGGCGACTCATCTCGGGCGCCTGGCGTGACGTCAGGGCTGCAATGCGCCGCGGATTTCTTCGCTAGCTTGAGCGAGCGCGGCTTGAACCTCGGGTAGGTCGCGAATCGCGTTGAGGAGTACGAAGTCGTGGATCATTCCGTTGTAGCGGGTCGCGGTTACTGCAACACCGGCGTCCTTGAGTTTGCGTGCATAGGCCTCACCCTCGTCGCGAAGCGGATCATTCTCCGCGGTGATGACGAGCGCCGGCGGCAGACCCGTGAGTTCCTCGATGCTTGCTCGAAGGGGCGAAACGTAAGGGCTGTTGCGCGTCTGCGCGTCTGGCGCGTAAAGGTCCCAGCCGTACTCCATGAAAGCACGCGCCAGGAACCGGCCGGTGCCAAACTCGTGGTAAGAGCCGGTATCGACACTCGCGTCGGTGGCGGGGATGAAGAGCACCTGGTAGGCGACCTTCGGGCCATTGCGATCCTTGGCCATAAGCGTCAGGGCTGCGGTCATGTTTCCGCCGACCGAGTTACCCGCGATCGCAATACGGCTGCCGTCGGCGCCGAAGTCACCAGCATGCGCGGCAACCCAGTTCAGCGCGGCGTAGCTTTCTTCCAACTGCGTCGGATATTTCGCTTCCGGCAGCGGGGTATATTCGACGAACACGCCGACCTGGCCTGAGCCGACGACGAGGTCGCGCAGCAGCCGCTGGTGGTTCTGGAAGTTGCCGACAATCCAGACGCCGCCATGGATAAAGAGCACGACACCCGGCTTGCCGGTGACATGCTGTGGCGTCATGATGTACAGCTTTACGGAACGTCCGTCCTGGCTAATCGTCTTCTCAACCGTGGTCACGCCGGACATGTCGACCGGCGTCTTGTCCTGGAGGCCCGTTAGGATCTCCTGCGGCTTCGGCTGAGGTAATTCCCAGAACGGACTGCTGTCCTTGTTGAGATCCGCGAGAAAAACTCGCACTTGCGGATCAATTCGAGGATCGGTCGCCGCGTCAGGACCGGCGGCCATCGTGGTCTGGAGGATGATGATCATCCCTCCTAGAGTTAAAGAAGCTAACTTACTGAATCGTTTCATTGGTTGTATCCTTTCGCAATTGTTTGGTGTACGGCAGCAATCGGCCGCTGTTTCGCAGTTGGGTTCATTGTTCTGACTTCGGGTCCGCGGGCGTCTTTTTTTCTGCTCGTTCTTGAAACATCCATTCGCGGATGTACGGCGAGCAGTGGAGCACTTCGATGCCTTCGGCCTCACAGGCGTTGAGAAAGCGAATACATTCCACATCGACGAGATCCACCTCTTCCAGATCCAACGCGGCTTGGGGCCCTTCACGCTCGATCTCGGCTTTCAACTGATCCAGGTGCTCAGACCTGAGCTCCCCGCTCAGCCGAATCCGCGTTCTGCGCTTGCCGGTGGTCCGCTCCATTCTCAGCGTCATCAGTCTCTCAGTCCGAAGACACTCCTATAAATGCAACTCGTGGGCCACTCACATTTCATTGAGGAGGTGCCACTTAGCAGTGCCGCCGATGTTGAATTTTGAGCAAATGCTGTTGGATGAGCAAAACGGGGGGATTACCGGGTTACCATGGGCGAATCAGCTAGACGGCTGAACTTTGAATTGATATTTATTGATTCCCAAGCGTTTGATTTTTGCCTCGAGGGTCCCTCTCGGGATTCGCAGTCTGGCTGCCGCACCCGTGGGCCCTGAGATTCGGCCGTGGCTTTCTGCGAGGGCGGCTTCAATCATTTCCTTTTCGTGCTTAAGCAGTGCACCATTCAGCGCAACTGTCGGACTAGCGCCTTGGGGCGGCTCCCCCTTGAGCCAGGTCTGGTCGACAGAAAAATGATCACCGTCGCTCAGGATCACGGCGCGCTCGACGACATTCTGCAGCTCGCGAACATTCCCCGGCCAGGCGTAGCTCTGAAACATTCTCAATGTCTTTTTGTCGATTGTTCTGAACTTCTTTCCGTTCTTCCTTCCGAAGCGATGGATGAAGTACTCGACGAGCACGGGGATGTCAGTCGCTCGCTCACGCAATGAGGGCATCTCAATCGGCACGACATTCAGCCTGTAGAGAAGATCCTGGCGTAACCTGCCTTCCGCCACGAGCGCATTCAAATCACGATGCGTGGCGGCCACGATTCTCACGTCAACGGAAATTGGTTTGTCGCTGCCGACCCGTTCGATTTCACGCTCCTGCAGCACTCGTAACAGCGCGATTTGGATCTCGGGAGGCAGGTCGCCGACTTCGTCCAAGAAAATCGTTCCGCCATTCGCGGCCTCAAAACGCCCCAGGCGCCGTTGGGTCGCGCCAGTGAAAGCGCCCTTCTCGTGGCCGAAGAGCTCGGAAGCAATCAGCGATGGCGTGATGGCGGCGCAGTTCACAGGAATAAATGCCCGCGCTGCGCGGCTGGACCGCTTGTGGATGGCGCGCGCAATCAACTCCTTACCTGTACCGGTCTCGCCAAGAATCAGAACTGTGGAATCTGAAGGCGCCACCTTGCTGACTTGAGAGAGCACCCGACGCAGTGGTTGGGAAGAGCCGACGATGTCCTCAAACATCGAGTCGCGCTCGATTTGTTCTCGCAATGCCAGGTTTTCGTTGCGTATCCTCTCTTCAGCTCGCACGCGATCATCAATGTCAGTTGCTGTCGCGTACCAGCGAATTACCTGTCCCCGATCGTCAAGCAGCGGATTGTATTGAATGAGAAACCACCGGTACAGTCCATCTTTGCGCCGGATTCTCTGTTCGCTTTTAAATGGCGCAACGTCCAGTAGCGCCTTTCGGCGCTCATCGTGAAGTCGTGCAATATCCTCCAGATGAAAAACTCGAGCGTGAGAATCCGGCGCCATCACCTCTTCGACCGTAAGGCCCGTGTAATCGAGCATGGTCTGATTCGCATAAAGAACTGTGCCGTCCGTATTCAGCACCCCGATCATCTCTGGTATGGCATCTACAATCTGACGGAGTTGAGCTTCCGATTTTGCAATCTGTTCCAGTTCCAATGTCTCCTTCCGCAAACGAGCGAGCGCCACATGGGCTGCAACTCGGGCTGTCAGCTCTTTTGCGCTGAATGGTTTCGTGAGGTAGTCGTCCGCGCCACCCTCCAAACCTTTGACCGTTGATTCTTCGCCAGCTCGGGCTGTAAGTAGGATGACTGGAATTGTGCTGGTCACAGGATCACACCGTATGGCCTTAAGGAGCTCGAACCCATCTAAGCCAGGCATCATTATATCGGTGAGCACCAGATCCGGGGGGCTTTGCCGCAGCTTGGTTAGGGCCATTTCGCCGTCTGCGGCTGCAGTAACGTCGTAGTGCTCGTCCAGTAGGGCTGAAACATAGTTGCGCACATCGGCGTTGTCGTCGACGAACAAAATGCGTGCTTTGCCTCTGCCGTCCTTCGTCCCTGGTAACTCAATCTCCGCTGTCCCTGAGACTGAAGGTCCCATCGAGTGAGTGCCTGAGGGCGTGTCAGGAAGCCAGCGAAGCGCTTCCTCGAGGAAAACACGGGCGCCGGCAACGGTTGATGCTATCTGTTTGGCGCTGCCCGAGTTCTTAACAGACGAACGCCGAGGAATGAAGACCGTGAATACGCTTCCCTGCCCGACGCGGCTGTCCGCCCTGATCGTGCCGCCATGAAGCTTCACTAGCTCCTGCACCAATGCCAGCCCAATACCCGTGCCCTCTGCAGAGCGGCCACGGGCGCCTTCGACTCGGCGGAAGCGCTCGAAAATGTGGGGCAGCTCTTTTTCCGGGATGCCGATACCGGAATCTGAAACGGACAGCTCTATGTTTTCGCCAACCTCTCGAAGAGCGACTTTGATTTCTCCCTCAAAGGTATACTTGAAGGCGTTCGAAACAAGATTGAGAACGATCTTCTCCCACATCTCGCGGTCCACGTATCCTAGTAAAGACGGAGAATCAACCACGAGGCGCATGCCCGCTCGCTCGATGGCAGCCCGGAAAACAGATGCGAGATCTGCCGTAAGCGCACCGACGTCGGTAGACTCCTGAATAACTGTTAGGCGACCGGCTTCGATGCGGGAGAAATCGAGCAGAGAGTTAACAAGCTTCTGTAAGCGAAGGCCGTTTCGATGGGCCAAATCGAGGGCTTCGCGGTCTTTCTGTTCGAGTGAACTGCCTCTCCTGTTCACAATTTCTTCGAGAGGGCCGAGCAACAAGGTGAGAGGAGTACGAAATTCATGACTGGCGTTACTGAAGAACATGGTTTTGGCTCCGTCCAACTCGGCTTGGGACTGGTATGCGATCACGCGCATTAAGGTCGCACCGATCTGAGTGGCGACAGAGTTCAGGAACGTTCGATAGGCATCGTCCAGGGCTCTACGAGGACTGATACCGGCCACCAGGATCGCGGCGGGAACACTATGCCCGGTTGGAGTGATCGGTATTACCAAAGCAGATTTGGGCGAGTCATTCCATGGACCTCCCGATAAAGGTCCAAACCTTTCCTCCAAGTCGTCGACGTGCTCTGGCTGGTTAGTGGCAAGTACCCGAGCGAGTGGCCAAGCTTCCGATGTCTCCTGATCGGTAAGCTCTACGGTCGGGGGACTTGCTCTTCCTCCCGCATCCAAGCCCACGCTAGCTACCAACCGAGCTCTTTTGCTGTCCTTCTCTATAAAGTAGAGCAACGCAATTGGGAGGTCGTAACGGTTTTCGGCCAGGACATCGGCCGCAATGCGGCAAGCTTCTTCAGTTTCCTTGGCGTCTCCAGAGCCGGCCGCGAGGTCTCGGAGCGTTCGAAGACGTCGTTCGCCGATGACGCGATCTGTAGTGTTATCGATTAGGGAGAAAGAACCACCAATCCTGCCGGACTCAAGTGCGATCGGGTTGAACGATACTGTTAAATATCGCTCCTCAAGATATCCAGTGCGATTGTAGACGTGGAGCAGATCTTCGGACAAAGCGGCTTTGCCGGTGGTTAGCACGCTCTCCAGCATCGACTCAATAGTGGGCCGCAATTCGGGCCACGACTCGAATAGTGGCCGGCCAAGCGCCTTTGGGTGCTTGTCGCCGATGAGCGGAATAAATGCATCATTGTAGAGGACAAGAAGATCCGGCCATCCCCAATGGATGATGATAGGGAACCGAGACTTGACGCAAAGACTTACGACCGATCGCAACGACTGCGGCCAGCCGAATATTGGGCCGAGAGGCGTAGCTGACCAATCGTGCAACCGGATGCGCTCGCCCAGCTCACCGCCGCCCGCCAGAAAGCCGGTGTCTGGCACTTGTCGTGCCTGTTCAAAACCGTATACGGTGTCTGTCATGCCCCAAGTTATTATAGCCCCGTTCGCGTCCTTTCGGCAATTAACGGGCCAATCCGGTAGTGGGTCAGTCTGCTGTAGCGGCGCTCTCCGAGCGCCGGAATTCCTTGAAAATTCAGGACCGGCGGTCAGAGACCGCCGCTACAAGAATCAAACTGACCCACTGCCGCCAATCCACAGAGCAGAGCTCCAGGGGTGCGATGCCAAACCGACGCAAGATGTCATACACGGACAACTGCCAGGTGCTCAGACGGGTTCAGAAAGGACGTTTCGAAACCCGTGCCAGCCGCCGGACGTGGCTGTCGGAATGTTGACATAGCCCTATGAACAGAATGCGAATCAGATCCTGCTAACTCGGCAACGTACAGGAAAATACGGGAGATGCCGCTAGAAGAATGTGAAGCCGGTTTGGCCCCATAGGTGCCTTTCACCAGTCGAGGGCATGGCGTGTGGGTTCATTAGGTCATGGTCAACAGAATCCGTTGCGGCGATAAGTATGGCAATTCTGCGATGGATGGCGATGGTAACTGAAGGGTACTGCAAACTGTCTCGCTTGGGAGGGGTAGTCGAATGAACGGGAAGAATGTTGACGTTCAAACAGCCGCTGGCCACTTGAAGGGGTCACCGCACCGCAGTGGTCGAGGCTCTGCCAAAGGCGTAAGCGGTAAGACTAACAGTAGGGACGGAGATCGCAAGCTGGGCGTGAACCTCCTGGAGGACCCGGCGCGCAACAAGGGCACGGCATTCACACTCGAGGAGCGCGAGCATCTCGGACTGCTTGGGCTCTTGCCCGATGCCGTTGAAGACATCGGCAGGCAGGTCGAGCGGGTGCTTGGGCATCTGGAACAGAAGCCGAACGATTTGGAACGCTACATTTATTTGAACGGGCTGTTTGATCGGAACGAGACGCTCTTCTTCAAGGTCGTGATGTCGGATCCCATGCGGTTTGTGCCGATCCTCTACGACCCCACCGTTGCCGAAGCGTGGAGGAGTACGATCGCATCGTAGATCCAGGGAAAATGATCGGCTCCTCCTTTGCCCGGAAACATGTTTGAGCCCGTCCGAATAAGTGTAAGGGTGCGGTTGTTGTGGGAGCGCCAGGCATCAACTGATGACCGTGTCCGTTAAGGAAAGCGTGCACAACATGACCATTTCAGAGCTGACTGCATTGGTGTTCTGCGGATCCTTGCTGGCTGGCCTTGTTGGGCCGCTGACCGGCTTAGGCGGAGGCATCATCATTACGCCACTGTTGACTTTGCTGCTGGAAGTGGACATCCACTACGCCATTGGCGCTGCACTGGTTCTTGATGATATTTCGCAGCAAGAATCTACGCCGCGGCCTTGCCGTTGTGAACAACTTGCTCGAAGCGTGGGGGAGGGATTTTTCCTCACCAAAGAAATCTTGATCCACTCATGTCGTTGAATCTTCGCTCGCGAAACACAAACACGAACCAGCGACGGGGTGGACCATGCCGGACGCTGGCTGTTGATGGATGTTGGCAAGGAGGCTTCATGCGCAGATGGGAAAGACGGTCATGGATGATGAACAGAGGATTCAAGTCAGCAAGTCACTGACGAAGGTTGGAGTGTTACCTCT
>Ga0326728_10008305_pt1 | contig 25898 bp, 21 predicted proteins | sample MB3enrmetagenome_FD_207602 | JGI IMG/M metagenome (GOLD analysis project Ga0326728, IMG submission 207602) | Lab enriched peat soil microbial communities from McLean, Ithaca, NY, United States - MB31MN | ecosystem: Environmental > Terrestrial > Soil > Wetlands > Peat | place: USA: New York... | reverse complement strand
CAGCCTGGAGGTTTGTGCCTGCAGCGCTACGGCGGCCAGTAATATGAAAGCTAGGAATTGCAGTTTTTTGACCAGCATCTCAATTATTATTCCTTTCTCCATTCCCTTCTCATGTCCATTCCCCCCGTCCCCGTTCAAGGCACGACAATGGTGTCCTGCGGTTCCAACTGGAAGTTTTGGGCCATATCGCCGTCCACCACCCGCTTGTAATTGAATGGCAGCCGCTGCTCTTTCCCGTCGGCCCCAACGCGCAACACATAGATCTTCTTGACTTTGGCGAAATCACGGAATCCGCCCGCCAGGGCAATCGCATCCAGTACGGTGATGCGCTGGCTCAAGTCGTAGGAACCCGGCTTGACGACCTGGCCTACAATGCTGAAGTGCTTGCTGTGCGACTCCTGCACAATCACCGTGACTTCCGGGTTCTCCAGTAGGCTCTTCAGCTGCTGCGTGAGTTTGGTCTGTAACTGCGCGGGAGTGAGCCCTCGCACCAGCACGTCTCCCAGCAGCGGAAGAGAAATCTTGCCATCCGAACGGACCGGTACCACGCGCGTCAGATCCGGTTCGTGCCACACATTGATCGCCAGCACGTCACTGTCTCCGATCAAATAATCCTGGCTGTTGATCGCGATCGGTGAGGCTGCCGCCGGCTGGGCGCCAGACTGCGGCTTCTTGTCGCCGGCCGCGCACACTCCCGCCATGATCAAAGCCACACATAAGATTCTTCGGACAAACATCACTCCTCCTTTAGGTTCAGTCGGCAGGGGATACCTCCGCCTGATTCTCGCGCGGCATGTCGAGGCCGCTCCGTTTCAGCTTATACAACAGCGCCCGGTAACTGATCTTCAGCGCCCGCGCCGCCCGCTTGCGGTTCCAGTGGTTCGCCTGTAAGGTGCTCAAAATAATCTTGCTCTCCAGGTCGCGCACGGCATCCCGTGTAACCTTCTTCAGTGGAATCGAATTGTCCAGCGGCATGCCGGGCTCGAAGACCTGCCCGCCGCGGGTTTTCAGATCCCGGGTAATGGCGTCTTCAGCACCCAGAACCACATAACGCTTCGTCAGGTTCTCCAGTTCCCGGATATTGCCGGGCCACGGATGCGAGGTCAGCCGCGCCATGGTGACCGAAGAAAGCGGAGGCACCGTACGCTGGTAGCGCTCGCTGTACAGCCGGATAAAGTAAGCCGCCAGCATCGGTATATCCGCCACCCGCTCACGCAATGGCGGCAGCGGAATCACCACCCCGGTAATCCGGTAAAAGAGGTCCTGACGGAACCGGCCATTGGCAATCTCACGATCCAGCCGCCGGTTGGTCGCACAAACCACGCGGATCTCGACCTTTTTGTCTTCCCGGGTGCCGATGGGGCAGAACTGTCCATCTTGAAGCAACTGGAGCATCTTGGATTGTAAGTTCAAGGCCAATTCAGAAATCTCGTCCAGGAAAAGGGTGCCGCAATCGGCCATTTCAGCGCGTCCGGGCTTTGTGCCGAAGGCACCGGTGAATGCCCCCCGTTCATACCCGAACAGCTCGCTCTCCACCAGCGTGCCGGGAATGGCCGGACAGTTTACTTTGACAAATGGTCCGCCGGAACAATGTGAATGTTGGTGAATGTACTTGGCAATGACTTCTTTACCCGTACCGCTCTCGCCTTCGATCAAGACTGGAATATTCGTCTCCGCAATCTTCTGAACACTATCGCGAATGCCAGCCATGGCTGCGGTACAACCGAAAAGAACCGCTTCGGGAGGGTACAGCTCTTCCGCCAGACGCGCATCCGCACCATTTTCCTTCATAATTAATAGAAACCTGCAGTTGTTTTGCCATAATGTGCATTTTCGTGCACACTGGCCGGAAAAGCCGCCATTTTCACGCATCTCATTGATTTAATTATATTTGTCAACACTAAGACAGAAACTTTGGAATATAGACCTTAGTACAAAATGACAAGCGTTTGCAGCTTTGGAATGGAATTCCCATACAATACCGAGATGATGCTTCTGCTCATGGAGAAATAGTTGCACAACTATGGAAAATATTTTCCTATGCCCGAAAGGCACTATCGTTTATTCTGTCGCTGATTAACTCGTAGAACGGACTGAATATAGACCCTATCTTGGGCCTGTAACTGTCGCACAGTCGCGAATGCGCCAGAAAGGTCCTGCAACTATGTCGTACTTGTTTGCACACCCCGGTGCAGGAGCAACGCCTTCGACAAGAGCCTCCGACCCCCCTGCGGAGAAGCATGTCGATTACTACGAAGAATTGCTCCACACCATTCAGGAGATGCAGCAGGACCGGGATCGCCGCAGCGTAGCGCTGGCGGGTGCGGTACACGACCTGAAAACACCGCTCGCCGTGATCGGCGGATTTGTCAATCTGCTGATGGGACAGAAACTGGGTGCGGTTACGGATCGCCAGTTGGAAGCCTTGAAAGACATCGCCGCCAGTTGCCGCCGCCTGGACGACGCCATTGGCAAGCTGCTCTTCCACAGCGCCAACAATGCCAAGAGTCAAAGCGTGCGCCTGGAGATGGCAGACTTGAATTCCTGCATCGCGCAGATCCGCGAGTTATGGTCACCGGTGTTCGCACAACAGGGGGTGCATTTCCGGTGCAAACCGCCGAATGACATCATGCGCTTCCGGTTCGACCGCCAGTGCATTCAGCAGGTGATTGCCAATCTTCTGGAGAATGCCCTGAAGTTCACGCCGGCGGGCGGCACGGTTTCGTTCACGGCCACGCCGGACTTTTGGGACCGCCGCGGTGAGCCCGCGACGGTACCGGTTGACCGGCGAGTTTCGCGTTCCCAGCGGCCAAATGCCGCGCGCATTGTGGTTACCGATACCGGTCCGGGAGTTGCCCCCGAATACCAGAAGGAAGTTTTTGAAGAATTCTTCAGCCTGTCGATGCCGGGAGTGACGCCGGGAATCGGCCTCGGACTCACCATTGCGCGGCACTTGGTGGAAGCGCATGGCGGCAAGATCTGGGTCGAGAGCCGTCCCGGGAAAGGCGCGAAGTTCTGCGTGCTGCTGCCCTTCATCCCCCAGCCGGCAAAGAAATGAAACGCAATATTCTGGTGGTCGATGACGATCCGGACATGCTGCGCTACACCCGGGTCTTGCTGGAAACGGAGCGGTACGAGGTAAGTACGGCCGCCGGCGGCGCCGAAGCCCTGCAGTGGATTCAGCAGGGGAACCATCCGGATATCGTGCTGCTCGACGTGATGATGCCGGGCATGGACGGGCTGGAGACGCTCGAACGCCTGCGCAATTCCATTCCCGCGCTGAAGGTCATCATGCTTTCCTGTTTGGGCGATACCCAAAAAGTAGTTCAAGCCATGCGGCTGGGCGCCCAGGACTATCTGACCAAGCCGATCAACGAAGTGGAACTGGCGGGCGCCATGCAGCGTTGCCTCGACACCGGCGAAGCAGCCGCCAGTGGCGAGGAAGTCGAAGAGCTGGGCGACGGCGCATTTTTCCTGGCCGCCTCGCCCGTGATGCGTAAAATTCGCGAGCATATTGGTTGCATCGCGGAAGTCAACGTACCGGTCCTGCTGCTGGGCGAGAGTGGCACCGGCAAGGAAGTCGTCGCCTTGTTGATCCACAAGCTTTCGCCACGGTCGCACCGGAAGTTTCTCAAGGTGAATTGCGCCGCCATTCCCGAAGATCTGCTGGAAAGCGAACTGTTCGGGTATGAAGCGGGAGCTTTTACCGGCGCCACCCAGGCCAAGCCGGGAAAATTTGAGCTCTGTGATCGCGGCACGATCCTGTTGGACGAGATCGGCGAGATGCCGCCCCGCTTGCAGGCCAAGCTGTTGCAGGTGCTCCAGGAGCAAAGGTTCTTCCGTCTGGGCAGCCGCTCGCCGATTTCGGTGGACGTGCGCATTCTGGCAGCCACCAACATAAACGTGGAACAGGCAATCAAAGAAGGCAAACTGCGCCTGGATCTCTATTACCGCCTGAATGGTTTCTCCATCTGGTTGCCGCCGCTCCGCGATCGCCGCGAAGAAATTGCCTCACTCCTCGAACACCACATGGTGCGGCTGGCCCGGATCTACAAGCGGCCGCCGCAAGCCATCGGCGACCGGTTGCTGCAAGCGTGCATGCAGCACTCCTGGCCGGGAAACGTACGCGAACTGCAGAATTTCGCCAAGCGCTATCTGGTGTTGAGCAATGAAGAGGCCCTGCTGGCGGAACTGCGCGCCGCAAGCGCCCCGGTCGAATCCATTCCGCCGGCTGGCCTCATGCCGGAGAGTGGCGGCGATCTGAAGGAAATGGTCCGTAACATGAAAGGCGCGGCGGAGGCCGAGGCCATCGCCCGCGCGCTTGAACAATCGCAGGGGAACCGCAAGAAAGCGGCGGAACTATTGAACATTAGCTATAAGGCATTGGTTTATAAGTCCCGCCAGTACGGCATCCTGCCTGCCAAGCCGTCCGCGTCGCGCAGCTCGGATGAAACTGGGTCCACTCCACGCCGCCAGCGCTAACCCTGGTGCCCCGGGGAAACCAAACCTACAGCCTGACCGCAGAATTGCCTTACTAGTTGGGAGTCCCCCTCAAAATCACGGTCGTGGTCTGTGCCACCGGGCCCTGTGATCCAGTTATGGTAAGGGCTCCGGAGTCCAGCGCGCCCTTTCCTTCACTGCCGGCCGGGGCGTATACCACGTAGAAGGTACAACTTTGGACCATCGCGCCTCCAGCCAAGGTTGTGCCGCAGGTTCCCGGACTGACCGTCGAACGGCTGAAATCACCGCTCCCGCTGAAGCTGACGCTGAGGTTATCGAGCTCCGGATTCCTTGCCGGATTGACCACGGCCAGAACCATGGTTTTCGTCGTACCCCTTATAACTCCGCCAAAGGAGAGGAGCTGAGACGGCGCGGTCGAGATCGGGGCCGCGCCCGTCCCGCTCAGTGCTATCGACTGCGATGTTCCCGGCGCCGCTACGCTCACCTTGAACGGAGTTAGCATGCTACCAGCCGTCAGCGGCCGGAACGCCACATTCATCGTGCATGTCGCGCCGGGCGCCAAGGTCGCGGGCAGCAGGGGGCAGGTCTGAGCCGACAGGACCCAGTTGGCGTTCAACGAAATGCCCGTAATCGACAGCGCTGCCAGCGAACTGGTATTCGTGACCGTCACCGTCTGCTGGGCACTGGCAACCCCAACCGGTTGATTGCCAAAGGACAACGCCGCCGGTGACAAGGTGAAGGTCGGCACGAAGCCCGTTCCGCTCAGGGATATCGACTTTGAAGTTCCCGGAGCGGCTACGCTCACCTTAAGCTGACCGAGGTTGAGACCCACCGTCCGGGGCAGAAAAGAAACTTGAATCGTGCAGTAGGCGCCCGGCCCCAAGGTCGCCGGAAGTTGACCGTGACCGCAGTCATAGAACGATGGCTGCCAGCCGGAAATGCCGGTAATCGTCAGATTCGCCAGCGGACTCGTATTCGTGACCGTTACTGCCTGATAAGCACTGGCACGATCCAGCATCTGATTGCCGAAGGACAGCGCCGCGGGTGATAGTGTGAAGGTCGGCGCCACCACCGAACCGGATAGCGCCACCGACTGGGAAACTCCGGGAACCGCGACGTTGATTCTCAGCGTGGCCCTCTGCGGAGTCGTCGCCGCGGCCGGGCGGAATGCCACCTGGATGTAGCAACTGGCATTCACCGCCAAAGATGTCGCTGTCCCGGTGGGGAAGCAAGTGCCGCTCACTTGAGCCAACGCCGCTACGCCACTGAAAACGGCACTGTTCATCATCAGCGGCGAGGTTCCGGTGTTGGTGAGAGTAATCGTCTGCGGAACACTCGTGATGTTCAGTGGGGAACTGAAACTCAGGGCTGTCGCCGATAACGTCAAAATTGGCCCGTTGATCAACTCCGTCATGCTTCCCTGGCTGCCGGCAAAGTTGGCATCTCCCGAATAAACCGCTTTGATGGCATGGGTTCCAGGCATCAAGGAACCCACCGCAAAGGCTGCGTTGCCGCTGACATCCGGCGTCACCTGCGTCAACAGCACCGAACCGTCATACACCAGAACCGGTCCCGACGGCACCACCGAGCTGGAGTTCACCGGGCTTACCACAATCGTGAACCATACCGGGGAACCATAGTTCTGCGGATTGGCGCTCGCCGTGATCGTCGTCGTGGTGGGCCCGAGCGGCCTGATGCTGGAAATAAAGTTCGCCAGGTACTCGTAAGCGCCGGGAGTCGGGTTGCTGGAACTGCGAACTTGACCGTCGAAATCCATTATGCTGGCCAAGCCGGCGCTGCTGGCGGCGGCAGCGGGATTGCCTCCCGTGAGGTGAAAGTCGCTGGGAGCGGCGCGAAAATCCGGATTGGTGAGGATATTACCGGCCAGATAACTCGGCGCAGCCGCTTCCGACCCATATAAAACGTTGTTCACGCTGGCACTCGGGCAGTAGGCGGTGGCCGCGGTGCAAAAGTGGTTGGTAGTCGAAGCGGTTTGCAGATACGGCACCGCCGGGTTGACGGAAACAATAATATTGTTGCTCGCCACTACATATAGATTGGTTGCCGCTCCGGCGATCGCACTGATGCCGCCCACTTCCGAGGCGGCATTGCCCAGCAAGACCCGGCTGCCGCAATTGTAAAGCGTGTTGTTATATACCAGCAACGACCCGCTGCCAGGCACGCCGTTGTTGACGTAGCCCGGGCTGTAGATACAAACATAATCGGACAATACTCCTACCGAATTGCCGTCGTTGTATGTCGAACCGTTGCCTTCGCCAGCGTTGTAAATGACGTTGTTATAGGCTTCCACCGTCCCCTGCGAAGGATCAATCGAGGCGAAGTTAATTCCGTCGCAAACCGTATCATGGATCCAGTTGTCATGGACGTGCAGGTCATATAACGAATAGCCGGTGGTGCTGTCCAGCATGTTGGCGTAAAAGAACAGGCCGCGGCAGGCCTTGCCGACGCTGCCATCAACATTGTTCCAGGCGAACTGAACGGAGTTGCTGCCGTTGTTGAAGTAAATATTCTCCCAGGTCTTGTTCGGCACAAAGTCACGGTACTGGAAAGCAGTTTCAAGCGGAAGATCGGGGATAAAGGCCGCGTCCAGAATCCCGCTGGCCAATCCCGCGAGGCAATTGCCGTTGCACGAAACAATACGGCGCAACTGTCCGTTCGCGAGGATTACATCCCCCTCGGAAAGCCCGTTGGCCGCGCCGGCGAGCGTGAAGCTCGAACCGGACGTGGAGATCGTAACCCCGGCACTGATCCAGACACAGGGATAGGCTGAATTCGAATAGTCCACATCCTCATGGCAGCCAATATCGTGGAAGCGGTTGCCGTAAATCGAAAGGTGAGGCGTCGAAGCGACCAACCCTGCCGCCGCGCCGTCGCAATAAACTCCCTGGCACAAAATGTCATTATCCACCAGGCGGATATTGGACCCGCCGGACAGACTCACGCCGGCACTGCTGCCATTAATCTCTTGGAATCCCGCAATCGTCCAATATGAACACCCTGCGCTTCCGCACGGCTGAGTGCCGCTGTCGTTGTAATTATTGATTCCCTGGAGTTCGCTGGTCGTGCCCCAAGTCCCGGTGGCCACCGAATCTGCGATCGATACGTCCGCCCCCGGGTAGGCGACAATTGCTTTCGGATTGCCGGGAGTACCGGAAGAATTCAGCCAGACTGCGGCCTCCCAGCTTTCCATGCTGTTTACGGTAACGCCATCCTGGATTACGCAAATATCGCCGGGCGCCATCTGATTTTTGCATTGCGCGATGCTGGCCCATGGAGACGCTTGGGAACCGTTGCCATTGACATCGTCTCCTGAGGTGGACACCCACCAGATACTGCCGGAGCGCACCGTAAACGGCAGCGTATTACTGGAGCCCTGCGCCGTGGTAAGCTGCACATTCTGCAGCCCGGCCGGCGTCAGGTGGCTGATTTGCACGCATGCTTTGGCGACATTCGTACCCGCCTGATACGGCTGCCCGGGATCAGTCCAAAGCTTGTACTGTGCGACTGCAGTTCCGCCAATCGTTACCGTCGCTGGGGAAGCCCCGAAGTTCTCACCATACACGCACAAAAAAGCACCATCCGTGCCACCTTCTCCTCCCGTTGCCGGACCGGAATCGATGTCGGTGTAAAAAAGCACCGGAACAGCAGTTTGCGCGGATACGGACACGGCCACGAAGGTCAACAACAGCAGCAACAGGATGCGTCGCATTTTCATCTTCTTCCCATAGAGATACGTTATGTGATGGGGAAATTCCCCCCGACGGCCCGGGCGGCCAGTAGCAGGCACGCCTCCGAAGGCTTTAAAAGTTTTCCGACACCCATTTCTGCGGAACTGCTCAGCGATGAGCCGCAGAATTCCTGGATTTGGCTGGCTGGAAGCAGAGTAGGATTACTCCAGCCGGGTGTCAACTGAATTTGGGGATTAGACCTTAGGTTTTAACAGTTAAAACGTAGTAGTATTGCCCTGCTGTGCCCTGTGGGTGGTTCAATTATTCGCAGAGTAGATCAATGTTTACTATGACTTACGCCATTTCCTCAGGAGTACAACTCCCCTTCGAGCATATCCGCCAGCAGCGAACTGTGCTACAGTCGCGCCCATGAAATCGACAAAGCCGTTTACGGACAAAGTCGATTCTCCTCCCCCTATCGAGTTACTGTCGTAACCGGCAAGAGCGCCTTATTGATGTGACAGGATTTTGTTCGGAAGTACAATTTGGTCGGCGCGGGCTTAAACAAACAAATTAGGAAATGGTTAAACGATGCCTGGCGATTATGCAATACGAGGGTTCGCGGATCGAGGCCATCAGCGGCGGCTCCACCCGGCCACGGCAGCCCGGAGGATGGCAATGCGGTCCCCACGAGCCTCAGGCCACTCGCTGATTGAACTGATGACGGTCGTAGTCATCGTGATGACGATGCTGGCCATCTCTATTCCCGTTGCGCAGAACACGTATCGGGGCTTTCATCTGACAGCGGCTTCCACCGCGATCGCGGGAGCCATCCAGGGTGCGCGGTATCAGGCCATTCAGAACGGCTGTCCGAGCACCATCACCTTTTCGACGACGGCTACCAAATACCAAGTCGCCTCGGAGCTCGTCTCCGGCGCCACCCCTACGTGTGCCGCTTCCTATTCGAACGTCGGACAGGCACTGCCTTGGTCAACCAGCGGCGACGTCAGCCTGATAGGTGGCACGAGCGCCATGACGCTGACTTTAAATGCCAATGGCATCGTAACCTCGACCGGGGGCGCCCCTTCCTGCGCCAGCGGCGTTGGCTGTCTGGTCTTAACGAACGGGAAATACACGAACACTATCAGCATTTCAGGAGTTGGCAATGTCACGGTCACCAGTCCCTAAGAGAGTCCGCGAACACGGATTTACGCTGATGGAGGTCATGACCGCCACGTTTCTCCTTCTGGTGGGCTCGGTTTCCATGGCCCTGCTGGCCAGCACGATGGTAACCCGGGGAAGACAGTCCAAGTATGTGGCTTTAGCATCAACTTTGACTTCCGAGAAGCTGGAGGACTTGAATCGATGGCCGGGCAACAATCAAACGGTTCCCGATCATTCCGCCCTGCAAGTCTGCGTACCCACTGGGAGCAGCTCGGAGGGAAGCCTGACCTCGGATATCTTGACGACCACGACCTGCGACAACGGAGACACGGGCAGCGTTGCCTACTTCGACGACGTGAGCATCGATCTCAGCAACGCCAGCGGCAATTGCGGCAATTCGACTTACGGTTGCTTCGCGGAGACCGTTTCCAGTGGGAGCAGCGGCTCCCAATCGTATACGACCACGGCGCACTCGCCGGACGGCACCGTCCAGACCTTGACCTCGACCACAGCGCCCTCCTCCAGCCTGGACTTTCACCGGCGCTGGGTGATTGAAGCCAATTCTCCGGTAACCGGAACGAAGCGGATTACGGTTCTTACGACGCTTCCCGGCTCCAAACCGCTGGTCACTTTTCAGATGAGCATAGTGCGGCCATGAACATTCATATGGACAATGCGACCGTAATCTGCGCCAAGCCAGGGAAGCGTGCCGCCAGGGGGTTCACGCTGGTGGAGCTGTTGGTAGCCATGACGATTTTTCTCGTCATCGGGGGTTGCGCTTTCACGTTGTTCAACCAGCAGATATCCTCCTCCATGAGCCTGCGGGGCCAGGTGGGACTCAATCTATCGTTGCGCAATGCCGCCAGCCAGATGCAAATGGATATGGTCAATGCCGGCATGAATTACTTTCAATCGTACAATATGTCGAGCTGGCCGATCGGGATATCGATCGTTAACAACGTGGTCAATACCGGTTCGTCCTGTTTCAGTGGGGGAACCTACACCTTTTCCTGTTATGACAAGCTCAACATCCTGCTCCCGGCCGATCTGAAAACCTATCCCTGGACTTACGCCTCCGACAGCACCGGAGGAAGCAGCGGAACCGCAAACTGCTCGGATACTTCCACCGGTATTGCCTATGCCCAGGCATCTCCCGGCTATCCGGTCCCCCCCAACACCGAAGCTCAAGCGCTGGCTCAGACCGCCGCGGAGTATTCAGCCCGCGACCAACTGCTCTTCTATACCAACAGCGGGAAAAATTACACTACGGTGGTTCTGACGGCGGCGCCCAAGGTGGTCGGGTCGGCGGTGAAGTTCGTTTTCAATGCGACCAATGCCGATGGCAGCAACAGCCAAGCCAACGACCCCATGGACATTACCACCTGCCAGGGAAATCTACCCTGCACGGTTGGCCCCACCGGGTCCAGCATGTTGAAAAGCTCGTTTTGCGGCACCGACTATATTGTGAAGCTCGCCCCCGTCCAGTACTACGTCGATTCTTCGAACCCCGCCGACGCCAAGCTCATCCGCAAGGCAGCCGGCGTCACCAACACGGTGATGGATCAGGTGATCGGATTTAAGGTGGGGGCCACCATCTGGAACGCGGCGAAGAAGACGGATGACACGAGCACGACGAATGTCCCGTTGTATATCTATGATTCGTCCACCTACTGGAACGCGAATCCGCCGCCGGGGACTCCCGACGAGCCTTATAACTTCACCCTGGTGCGGTCGCTCCGCATTTCCCTGATCGGACGCACCGCCCCGGGCACAGATCCATATACCTTCAAGAACTCGTTCGACCAGGGTTCGTATACCGTGCAAGGCATTGCCGTGGTGGTCAACCCGCGCAACATGAGCATGCGGGACTGAGGTGAATTATGACGGGCATGATGGCAGAATTTCGCAGACAACTGACGGGGAGGAGACGACCGGCGGGCCGTTCCCCGGCTCACGGCGGTAGCCAGAGCGGCATCGCTTTGATCATCGCCCTTCTGCTTTTATCGCTGATGAGCGTTTTGGGAATTGTCATGATGGTATCCGTAAACTCGGATACGCTCATCAATGGGTACTACGGCAATTACCGGGGATCGTTCTATGCGGCGGATTCGGGACTGAATATCGCCCGGCAGCAACTGGTCAACAATATCACCACTTCCGTGAGCATGACGCCGTGCTCGTCGTGGTCGACCACTGGAGCCACCGGCTGCACTTCGGCGCCCCTGCTCACCACCAACGCCGGCACAATCCTGGCCAACCTCAAGACGACCTATGGCTCTTTCACGGCTCTGAACGCCGGCCAGGGCGCCAACTCCTGGCACGAATGGTTCGAGATCGCCGACAATGGAACCTGCGTCGACAACGCCACCATCACCCAGACCGTGCCCGCCGGCACACTCGGCACGACCCCGGTTACCTCGTTCACCTACCAGGTCACGTACACGCTGTGCTCAATCGGGCAGGCCCAAGGGCTGCAACGGGTCACCACAACGGAGACTGGAGGCTTCACCTACACCATCGCCGCCAACAGCAAGGTGACGGTGGACACGGTGGAAAGCCTCTCTAATTTCGGAGCCTTTCTGGGGAGTTACCCTCCCTGTTTGGGACCACTGGTCCCCGGCACCATGAGCGGCAACATGTACGCGAATGGCGCATGGCAATTTGAACCCGGCGGCAGTTATATCTTTACCAACCAGGTCAGCCAGACCAATGCCGATGCCGATTTCTGGTTTGGCAGCAATTGCATTCAGTCGCCTACCGCTAGTTACACTCATAACGGATCGACCATCGCGCCCAACTTTGAGGGTGGATTTCAGTTGGGGCAGCCAACGAAACCACTGCCGGCTAACGATTTCAACCAGAAATGGGCCGTTCTCGACGGCATGGGATGCGGCGAGGGGAGCAACATCTGCGGCAGTCCCACCAGCCCATCGCCGCCGACGATCACCGCCTCCACTCTCCACTCCTACGGGCTGACGACTGCCACCGGTACGGTATATCCCACCAGCGGCGCGAGTTCGGGAGTCTATCTTCCGTACACCGGACACACTCTAAGCCCCACCGCCGGGGGCATTTATGTGGAAGGCAACGCGGCATTAAAGCTGTCCACCGGCACGGATGCTTCCAACAATCCGACCCAGATTTACACCATCACGCAAGGCAGCACGGTCACCACCATCACGATCAATACTGCTGGCAATACCACGACCGTGCAGCAGTCGGGGAGTCCTGCCGTGGTTCTGACGGGATATCCCCAGAATCTGGACGTATCTCCGGCCCAACAAGGAACCATGATCTACGTGAACGGAACCATCACCGGCCTGGCCGGGCCGGCCCAGGGCGTGCCCGCAATCCAGAATAATTATCAGACCACGATCACGGCCAACGGCAACGTCGACATCACCGGCGATTTGATTTACGCCAATGAGCGCGTCACGCTCACTGCCGCCGATACCCCAACCTGTGGAACATCCAGTACTGCCGCCTGCGACACCCAGGAACTGGGCATCTTCACGGCGACGGGGAATATAAATCTGCAGAGTCCCTACTCCAATAAGAATCTGGAAGTCGATGGCTCCCTAGCCGCCATCAGCAGTCAATGCGTAAGTTTGCCAAATTCATGCGGGTTCACCGTCACGGGCTCCATCAATACCTTTAACAACGTGGGCGGGCAGATCCAGTACAACATCTTTAGCGCCAACATGAATACGGAGAACACCTACTTCGACGGTAGCGTGGCTCCGCCATTTTTCCCTTCCACCACTATGTCCGCGGTGGATATTACCACCCCCCTGGCGCCAACGGTGACCACAACCCAGCAGCGCCAGAGTTGGATCACATCACCCCAGTAAAAACCGCAGAAATTGGCAGATCTCTGAGGGCGCCCCCGGGGCGCCCTCATTTCGACTGCATGTCTCGCGGCGGAGCCGCCATTTCATAATAGTCGTGGGAAAAGGTCCCGGGCTCGCGATGGAAAATCTTGAAGCGGCCCAAGTGCCACTTCTGCAGGCGGTATTTCACGGACGTGGCCAGCACCGACAGGCCGTAGCGAACGCTACGCCGGAAGTTGATGGAAGACGCCTCCGGAAAATACCGGGTGGGACAGGACACCTCGCCAATGCGGAATCCGAAATAGACGGCCTGGGCAAGGATCTCGTCATCGAAGGCAAAATCGTCGGCATTTTGCTCCAGGGGAAGCGTTTCCAGCAGCTTACGGGTAAAGGCCCGGTAGCCGGTGTGGTACTCGGACAGCTTGTAGTTCATCAGAATGTTCTGGAACGCCGTAAGACAGCGGTTGGCCACAAACTTATAAAGCGGCATTCCGCCCTGCAGCGCGCCCACGCCCAGAATGCGCGAACCCAGGGCCAAATCGTACTCGCCATATGCCAGCATGCCGGCCAAAGGAATTACGAGCCGGGGAGAATACTGATAATCGGGATGGATCATAATCACGATATCCGCGCCGTGGCGCAGAGCTTCCCGGAAACAGGTTTTCTGATTGCGGCCATATCCCAAATTCTTCTTGTGTTGAAACGTGATGATGCCCAGCGTCTGCGCCAGGGCTACAGTGGCATCCTTACTGTGATCATCCACCAGGATGACGCCATCCACCACTTCAAAAGGGAGTTCCTGGTAAGTGCGGACAAGGGTATGTTCGGCGTTATACGCCGGCATGATAATCCAGATTTTCTTCCCGTTTAGCATCCGTTGCCGCCTGTGCTGATTCTGATCGTTTAGGGGCCGGTGAAAGAAAGATTAACGCGTTTCGGCGGCAACGACAATCCGCAATGGCTCGTTCCCTACACATCCTTCAACTGCTCCTCGTCCATCCCGAAGTAGTGGCCGAGTTCGTGGATGACGGTGCGCCGGATCTGTTCGCGGACTTGGGCCTCACTGGAGCACACCGCTTCGATGTTCTTCTGATAAAGCACGATGTAATCGGGCCCCGTTCGCAGTTGGAAAACGCTTCTCTGGGTGGCCGGCAGGCCCTGAAAAACTCCCAAAAGCAGCTGTCCCGGCGCTAGGGGAGGCCCCGGCGCCTGGGCGGACGGCAGGTCTTCGACCAGGATGGCCAGATTGCGGATACGGCCGCGAAATTCCTCCGGAAGTGAGTCGAGCACCTCCCCGGCCACCCGAACAAAGTGTTCGCGTTCCATGCTTTCCTCCGGCGCAGCCACAAATGACAAAGGGCAGCGGAGGCTGCCCCTGGTGTCGCTATGGAACCGGACTATGCTGCTTTGGCCTTTCTTTTTCTTTCCGCCCAACGCTTCTTCATGGCCTCGGCAATGCGCTTGCGCGCCGCCGGACTCATGTGACGGGCGCCTCTCGCTTTCGCCTGTCGGGCTTCGGCCCACCGCTTCTTTGCAGCCTCCGAGATACGCTTGCGGCCGGCAGCACTGATGTGGCGAACACCGGGTTTTGCTTTCACCGCTGCCGGCTTGGCCGGAGTCACGGTCGAACCCAGCGACTCCAGGGCGGCAATGGCTTGACTGATGCGATCACGCTCGGCGCGTAGGTCAGATAGAATTTGCGCTGTGTTCATGCTTTCTCCTTACATAGTGCATAGTAAAAGCACATGTCCAAGGTTGCAACAAGTAACTTTGCCAGATCTTGCCGGCCAAAGTACGGCTGGCCGATAGTCAGCGTAGCCCCCACCCTATTTCGCCACAGCCTTAGCTACCGCATACTCATGCCAGTCGATCCCGCGCATATCCCCCTTCTCCAGGAAGGCACAATGGAAGGCAAAGGCGGCGTTCAGGGTATGCGGGGTATGGCCGCCAGCCACCATTTCCAGATAGCTGTGCAGGACCTCCCGGAAGTCGGGATGCGCGCAATTATCGATAATCAGCCGGGCGCGCTCATTGGGAGACTTGCCGCGCAGATCGGCCACACCGTTTTCGGTAGCTACAATCTGTACCGAATGCTCACTGTGATCCATGTGGCTGACCAGCGGCACCAGCGTGCTGATCTTTCCGCCCTTGGCGGTAGAGACACAGGTAAAGATCGAGAGATAGGCATTGCGCGTAAAGTCGCCGGAACCGCCAATGCCATTCATCATCTGCCGGCCCATGATATGCGTGCTATTCACGTTGCCGAAGATATCCACTTCGATGGCCGTGTTGATCGAGATCAATCCGAGACGCCGGACCAGTTCCGGATGGTTCGAGATTTCCTGCGGTCGCATCAGGATGCGCCGGCGAAAGGCACTCAGATCCTGGTATAAGCTCTCCAAAGCCGGAGGGCTCAAAGTCAACGCCGTGGTACTGGCAAAAGGCACTCTGCCTTCGCGCAGCAGCGCCAAAGCCGAGTCTTGGAGAACCTCGGTGAACATGTTGAAGGGAGGAATCTGCGGATGCCGCCCGAGCGCCCCCAGGATCGCATTGGCGATGTTGCCGACTCCGGACTGAATTGGCAAAAACTCTTTGGGAATACGTCCGGACCTGATCTCCTGCGCCAGAAATTCGGCCACCCGCTGTCCGATGAGGTCGGTCTCCGGGGTCGCCGCATCGTAGCTGCGAGTCTCATCGGGCAAATTGGTCCGCACTACCCCAACGATTTTGGACGGATCCACATAAAGGATGGGCGAGCCAATTCGATCGGAAGGATGATAGATGGCAATCTCACGGCGCGCCGGCGGATCGGCCGGCTCGTAAATGTCGTGCATGCCCAGCAGCGTCGGCGGATGATAGGCGTTCAGTTCCACCAGGATCTTCTCCGCCTTGGTGCAGAACGTCGGCGCGGCCCCCACCGAGGAACTCAGCACGATGCCGCCACCGGCGGTCACGTCGCAGGCCTCCACCACGGCCCAGTGCACCGGACCGAGGAAGCCATAGCGCACGGCCTGCGGCATCAGCGACAAATGCATGTCGAAAAAGCGCGTTTCTCCCGAGTTAATACTCCGCCGCAAGTTGGGGTCCGATTGGTAGGGCGTGCGGAAACTGATGGCGCCGGCTTTGGCCAGGGCCCCGTCGAGCGATTCCCCGGTCGAGGCGCCGGTAAGGACACCAATCTGAAACTCGCGTCCGGCGGCATGCTCCGCCTTCGCACGCTCGGCGATGGCACGGGGAATTACTTTGCACGCGCCCGCGGGAGTAAATCCGCTGAAACCGACCGTCTGGCCGTGTTGAATCAAAGCCGCCGCTTCTTCGGGGCTCATTACGGGATAGGGAAAACTCATGGTCATTCTTCTCCGGAGACAGCCTTACTCAAACTCGATCAGGATCTGGTTGACTTTTACCGCATCGCCCTGCTGAACCCTGACGGTCTTCACCTTCCCCGCTTCAGGCGCCGTGACATTGGTCTCCATCTTCATGGCTTCCAGCACGATCAGTAAATCGTCGGCTTGGAGCTGTTGTCCCGGTTGCACGTTGATGCGGTTGACCAGTCCGGCGACGGGGCTGCGGCAAACCTTGGCCTCGTCGACACCTTCTTCCGCCGGAACCGCTTGCGTGGGCGCAACCGGAACCGGCATGGTATGAATCGTTGTTGGCGCGGGAGGAGGCGAATAATCCCGGTACTTCGGCCCCGAATCCTCTTCCAGGGCTTCGACCTCTACTTCGTACCGCTTGCCATCAATGCTGATTTCAAGTTTCACTCTTACGCTCCTCGAAAACTGCTTTGGTAAAGATTCCCGGCCGGGACGTTAGCGTCCGCGGCGCTCGATATTGTGCGAAGCCTGGACGAACACCCGTCCCTGCTGCGCCCAGGGATTCACGATCTCATACGGGGATTGCAACATACGCGCCGAATGCACGCGCACTTTCTTACCCAGATAGACGGTTACCGCCGCGGCAATCACCAGGAGAACATCGTCGCTGACCTCGGCCCGAGCCGCAGGAACAGGCGCCGCCGCGGGAACTGCAGCAGCCACGGGAACCGGAACCGCCCCGGGAGCCGGAGCGGCCACCGGCGCCGGCGCCAGTTTGGCCGAGAGCGACTTAAGCCGGTCCTCAAACTCTGCGCGCAGACCTTCGATCATGCGGGCATTGCCGGAACGCGCGGCCAGGTAGCCGGCAATCGAGCCGATGGCTCCCGCGACTACCCCGACAATCAGCACGGCAAGACCCGGCTGCTGTGATTCGAACATCGTATTCATCCTTGCCTCCGGTTTAGAGCGGAATCAACCCGTGCTTCTTCGGCGGGCGTAATTCACGCTTGGCATGCAGCGCCTCGAGCGCGCGGGCAATATACGGGCGCGTCTCGGCCGGTTCGATAATGTCGTCCACCAGACGGCGGCCCGCCGAAACGTAAGGCGTGGCAAAGGTTTCGCGGTACAGGTCGATCAATTCCTTGCGTTTGGCCGCCTTATCTTCAGCGCTATCGATCTCGCGCCGGAAAACGATTTCCGCGGCGCCCTCCGCGCCCATGACGGCAATTTCCGCCGTCGGCCAGGCCACGACGCGATCGGCGCCCAGGTCGCGGCAGCACATGGCCAGATAGGCGCCGCCGTAAGCCTTGCGTACGACCACGGTGATTTTGGGCACGGTCGCCGCCGAGTAAGCGAACAACATCTTGGCGCCATGGCGAATGATTCCGCCATACTCCTGCTGTACTCCCGGCAGGAAGCCCGGAACGTCAACGAACGTGAGCAGCGGAATATTGAAGGCATTGCAGAAACGAATGAAGCGCGCCGCCTTGTCGGAGGCATTGATGTCCAGCGCGCCGGCCAGCACGCAGGGCTGATTGGCGATCACTCCGACCGAACGCCCCTGCAATCGCCCGAAGCCAATGATCATGTTCGGAGCAAAGCCGGGCTGCACTTCCATGAAATCGCCGTTGTCCACCATGCGTACGATCACGTTGCGCATGTCGTAGGCAACCTTCGGATCCACCGGCACGATGTCGTCGACGGCCGGATCCACTTCCGGCGGCGGGCCGGCCGGAAGGCGCGGCGGATCTTCCATGTTGTTGGAAGGCAGAAAACTGAGCAACCGCCGGCAGATGTAAATGGCCTCCGCGTCGTCCTGCGCCACAAAGTGCACGACTCCCGAGTTATTCATCTGCACTACGGGACCGCCAAGTTCCTCGGCGCTGATGGACTCTCCGGTCACTTGCCGGATCACCTGGGGTCCGGTAATGAACATCTGGGCTTTCCGGGTCTGAATAATGAAATCGGTAAGCGCCGGGCTATACGCAGCCCCGCCCGCGCATGGACCACAAATCAGGGAGACCTGCGGCACCGTGCCCGACAACATCACGTTGTGATAAAAAACGCCGCCATAGCCGGAAAGGCTATTGATGCCTTCCTGCACGCGCGCGCCTCCGGAATCGTTGACCAGGATGAAGGGGCTGCCGGTTTTCAGGGACAGCTCCATCATTTCGACGATCTTCTGGCAATGCACTTCGCCCGCGGCCCCGCCGGCCACGGTGAAATCCTGGCTGGCCAGATGAACCAGCCGCCCATCGATGGTTCCAACTCCGGTCACCACGCCGTCTGCCGGCAGTTGCTTATCGGCCATTCCGAAATAGGTGGACCGGTGCTCGGCAAACAGGCCGATTTCCTGGAAGCTCTCGCGATCCAGCAACTGGTCCACTCGTTCCCGGGCGGTCATTTTTCCGGCGGCATGCTGCTTCTCAACCCGGCTCTTGCCACCGCCAGCCTTGATCTGCGCCCGCTTTTCCTGGAGCGTGCTGATGCCGTCCTTGATGGTGCGCTTGCGTTCCTGCGTTCCCTTACTCATGCGTTCTCCACGTTATGTTTGGGGGGTGATCCTTAACCGCCGGGGGCGACGGTTACCTTATGCTCGTGGCCGTTCAGCGTGACTACATATGACACCGGAGCCTTCAAATCCGCGGGCGTGGCCGGAGATCCGGATTTCGCCGGCGCAGCGGCGGCAGTTTCGGGGGCACGCACCGGCTCTTTCCCAAGATTCTTGGCGCCTTCGGCGCGCGACTTGAAGAATTTGGGCGCCACCTGCGGGAACATCGCGTAAGTGAGTACGTCCTCATCGCTGCCCTGGCAGCCTTCCAGCGCCAGTGCCTGAGAGCGTAACTGGTCCCACTCCGGCTTCAGCAGATCGGCGGGCCGGCAGGTAATTGGCGGCTTCTTGGCGTGCTCCGAGGCGCGCTTAAGCACTTCGGGATCCTTTTCGCCAAGAGTTGAGCCGTAGTAGCCCAGCATCAGGTCGGCAAATTCGCCGGTCAGCACCTTGTACTTGCCCATCAGAACGTTGAACACCGCCTGAGTGCCGACAATCTGGCTCGAAGGCGTCACCAGCGGGGGAAATCCCGCGTCCTTGCGGACATTGGGTACTTCATCCAGCACTTCCTGCAGCCGGTCCCCCGCTCCCTGGCCTTTCAACTGGCTCTCCATGTTGGAAATCATGCCGCCCGGGATCTGGCTCTTGAAGATTTCCGTATCCACGCCGGTGAACTCGCTGAGGAATTCGCGATAGCGCGGACGGATGGTCGCAAAGTAGCGTTTGGCGCGCAGTATGCGCTCCATGTCCAACCGGGTTTCAAACCCGGTGGATTCCAGCATTTCCACCAGGCTCTCGGTGGGATTGTGGCCGGAGCCCAGGGAAAGCGAACTGATGGCGGTATCCACGATGTCACATCCGGCCTCAATCGCCTTCATGTAGGCGACCATGGTGACGCCGGTGGTGGCGTGGCAATGCAAGTGAACCAGCGTATCGTTCCCGCACGCGGCCTTGATTCCCTTCACCAGGTCGTACGCCGGTTGCGGTTTCAGCAGGCCGGCCATGTCCTTGATGCAAATGGAATCGCAGCCCATTTCTCGAAGCTGCTGCGCCATGTGAATGAACGCATCCAGCGTATGCACCGGGCTGACGGTGTAACAGATGGTGCCCTGCGCGTGCTTGCCGGCCTTCTTGACCGCGGCAATACTGGTCTTAACGTTGCGGATGTCGTTCAGTGCGTCGAAGACGCGGAACACGTCCATGCCGTTGACCGCGGCCTTCTCCACGAAACGCTCGACCACGCCGTCTTCATAATGGCGGTATCCGAGCAGATTCTGCCCGCGCAACAGCATTTGCAACTTGGTTTTCGGCAAGAGCTTGCGGAAGGTCCGCAGGCGCTCCCAGGGATCTTCGTTCAAGAATCGAATGCAGGAATCGAATGTTGCCCCGCCCCAGCATTCCAGCGACCAGTAGCCGGCATTATCCAGGTCTTCGCAAGCTGGGACCATATCTTCCATGGCCATGCGGGTGGCCAGGAGACTCTGATGGGCATCTCGGAGAATTAAGTCCGTAACTTCTATACATCTCGCCATTGTTGCACCTGTATGATTTCGTCCAACTATTATGGGTGTCTCGATTATGGGTGTATCGAAGGATTAAGCCGGTGATTTCAAGGATAAGGATTACGTCGATTATTCTTATGAGTCCTGCCATGATCACACCTTTATGATTTCGTCCAACTGGGATGCTAAAGCAAGGAAAGCGCGATCAGCGGTAGCACGGCCCTTGGAGCATTCACGTACGACGAATCGAAAAAAATAGTTTACAGGAGCACCGCGCCGCGCGCCACCCAAAAGACTGCCGGATGTACACTAAAGTACCAACTTGTGGGCATTTTTTATGGAGATTTCATGAAAAACATGTTCCGGTACGCATTTCTTGGTTTAAGCCTTTCCCTGGCGGCGTTGGCACAGTCGCCGGCTGAGGCGGGGAAGTCCACACCTCCAGCGCCGCCACCAGTGGAGGTGGTGAAAGCGTCTCGAATGCTGGACGTGCGTAGCGGAGCAATTCTGCATGATCCGGTCATCGTGGTGGAAGGCGAGCGCATTCGCGCCATCGGCCAGGCCGGAGAGGCCAGCGTTCAAGCGCCGGCGGGCGCCCGCATCCTCGACCTCGGCGATGTATTACTACTTCCGGGGCTCATCGATTGCCACGCCCACATTCTGGGAAACCAGAAGGATCTATCCTCAACCGCGTCTCTGCGTATGTCCTCGGCTCAGTCCGCGCTGTGGGGCTATCACAATCTTCAAATATGGATGGCACACGGATTCACGGCGCTGCGCGAGGCCGGCGAATCCGACCTGGGTTACGGCCAGTTGGCATTGCGCGACAGCATTAACAGCGGCCTGATTCGCGGCCCCCGCATCTTCTCCTCGGGAAGTTTTATTTCCGTAACCGGCGGCCACGGCGATGCCGACGTGCTGGCGCCCGATCAGGCTCTGCCACGCCGCCCCAATCTGGCGGATAGCGTCGAAGAAATCGGTCCCGCCGTCAGGCGCGATCTCAAGTACGGCGCCGACTGGATCAAACTGATGGCCACCGGCGGAGTAATGGACCCCTGGAGCGATTACAACGTCGAAGAACTCAGCGAAGCCCAAATGGCCATGGCCGTCGAAATCGCTCATCGCGCCCATAAAAAAGTGATGGCCCACGCCGAAGGAACGGAAGGCATTCACGCGGCGGTGCTGGCCGGAGTGGATTCCATCGAACACGGCACTATTCTGGACGAGCCGACCGCCAAGCTGATGAGCGAGAAAGGCACCTGGCTGGTTCCCACGCTGGAAACCTTTCAGCGCGGCGCCGCCCTGGGCACCTCTTTGGGACAAGATCCGGTCACCGCGCGCAAGGGCGAGGAGATTCTGAAGTATCAGCAGCATTCCTTCGATTTGGCGCGAAAGTATCACCTGAAGATTGCCTACGGCGTGGATGACGATCCGGACTTCGTGTCGAAAGAATTCCTGGCCCTGGTGAAGGCGGGATTGACCCCGCTGGAAGCCATTCAGGCGGCAACCATCAAAGGCTCGCAATTGCTCGGTCTCACGGACCAGATTGGCACGCTGGAGGCCGGCAAGTTCGCCGACATCGCGGCCGTGCGCGGCGATCCACTGAAGAATATCGGCGACATCGAGAACGTCGTCTTCGTAATGAAGGGCGGCGAGGTTATCGTCGGGCCATAAGATCGAACGCGGAGGAAGCCGTAAGTTCGAGTTTTCAGTTTCGAGTTTCCAGAACACGGTGCTGGCCTCAAGCCACTCACACTTGAAACCGCTTTCTTGAAACTTGAAACTCGAAACTTGAAACTGCTCCTAATGGAACTTTCCATCGATCCTGAACTCCGGCAAGCGGCGCCCAATGTGGCGCTGGGGGTGGTTTGTGCTTCCGTGCAGGTTACGGAACACGATGAGCGTTTGTGGTCTCTGATCAACCGGCGCGCCGGGGAAATCCTGCGCACGCAAAGCTTGGCCACGCTTCCTGAAGTGCCAGAGATCAAGGCTCTACGCCAGGTCTTCCGCGCAACAGGAAAGGAACCCTCGCGCTATCGCGGCTCCCAGGAGTCCTTGTTCCGGCGCATCCTCCAGGGCAAGGGACTGGATTCCATCAACACCGTCGTCAACATTAACAACCTGATCTCGCTGGAATCGCGGCACTCGGCCGGATGCTATGACTTGGCTAGGGTTCGCGGTCCGGTGACGTTTCGCGTGGGGCGGCCGGGCGAGAGCTATCCGGGAATTGGCAAGGAAGCCATCAATGTCGCCGGATTGCCGGTGTTCGTCGACCGGGATGGACCTTTCGGCAGCCCCACCAGGGATTCCGCCCGCGCCAAGGTCACCTTGAGCACCACCGAGGTTATGCTGGCGATCATTTCATTTGCCGGCAGCCACCGGCTGGATGAATTCGTGCAGCGCGCAGTGGAACTGCTGCAGACCCATGCCCAGGCGGACAGCGGTACCCTGCGACGTTTTATGGTCATGTGAAATCCTGGCGTCATACGGGACATCCGTCCTGGAAACGCAGGCTGGGCGACAGCATTCAGGTCCGGGCTTCCAAGCGGCACGCCACCGGGCTGATTTATACTTTTGTTGTCCCCCATGCCCACCACACTGGACCAAATCGTCGCGGCCACGCGGGCTCGGCTCGCGGAGCGCAAACGGGGCACCGACCTGCGCGTACTGGAACGGCAGGCTCAGGAGCATGTTCCGCGCGGGTTTCGCGCGGCGCTGACGCGCCGGGCGGCCATCGGACCGGCCGTCATTGCGGAGTTGAAGAAGGCCTCGCCCTCCAAAGGCCTGATCCGCAAGGCATTCGATGTAAAGGCTTTGGCGCAGGAATACTCCGAGGCGGGGGCCACGGCGCTTTCGGTACTGACAGAAGAACAGTTTTTTCAGGGTTCGCTCGAGAATCTGCGCATAGCTTCGGCATCCACCTCCTTGCCCTGCCTGCGCAAGGATTTCATTGTCGAAGAATTTCAGCTGGTGGAAGCCCTCGCCAATGGCGCCGACGCAATCCTGCTGCTGGCCTCCGTGCTCGACGACCGGGAACTGGCCAGCTTATACGGCCGCGCCTGCGAACTGAAGCTGGACGTTCTCTGCGAGGTACATGACGAAACGGAATTACAGCGCGCGTTGCAGGCCGGATGCAACGTGATCGGAGTAAACAGCCGGGATCTGCGAAGCTTTCACGTCGATCTGGAAACGGCAATTCGCCTGGGACCGCGCATTCCCGCCGGCGTGATGAAGGTGGCCGAGAGCGGCATTCATACGAATTCGGATGTGCGGCGGCTGCAGGCCGCGGGATTTCAGTGCTTCCTGGTTGGCGAGTCCTTGATGCGGGCGGAGCGGCCGGGTAAAGCCCTCGAACAGTTATTGGAATCGGCATGACTTGGATCAAGATCTGCGGCATGACAAACCTGGAAGACGCGCTCGCCGCGGCGGATGCGGGCGCTGATGCCGTGGGTTTCGTACTGGCCGAAAGCCCCCGGCGCATCGAGCCGCCGTTGGTAGCCGCGATCGTGACTCATTTGCCGGCCGCCATCGAGAAGGTCGGAGTATTTGTGAATGAACGCCCGTCGCGCATCCGCGAGATTGTAAAGCAGACTGGGCTGAACGCGGTGCAACTGCATGGAGACGAGCCGGCGGATTTTGCCGAACAGTTGTTTCCCGGGACAGCAGCCGAGCGGCCCAGAGTGTACCGCGCCCTGTCCATGAAGACGATTTTTTCGGCCGCCAACGCCACCGCCTTCCTTCGCGTGCACCGGGTGAAACAGATTTTCGATGCCCTGCTGGTGGATTCCGGATCGCCCAACCGTGGCGGCACCGGCTTTACCTTCGACTGGGAGCGCGCGCGGCCCTTTATCTCCGGACTGAAGAAGACGGGAAAGGTGATTGTCGCAGGCGGATTGACACCGGAAAATGTGGCCCGGGCCATTGAAATCTTCCGGCCCTGGGGCGTGGACGTGGCCACAGGCGTCGAGAGCACGCCCGGAAAAAAGGATCACGAAAAAATCAGGGCCTTCGTGGAGGCAGTGCGCAAGGCCAAATAAACGAAGAGTTCACCACAGAGGACACAGAGGGCACAGAGGAGAACTGAGACAAATTCACCGGTAATCGTCGAAAACACTCTGGCCGCAGATTAACGCAGATAAACACAGATTTAAGCCACAGACGACGAATCAGTTCCATCCCGATCTGCGATCATCTGCGTTTATCTGCGGCCGAGATCCCGGTTTTCCTCTGTGCCCTCTGTGTCCTCTGTGGTAATTATTGAAAGGGATCATGCCGGTAAGAGCAAAATCCGCGGGGAAGCACAACGGCCCGTTGCCGGGGCGGTTCGGGGCTTATGGCGGGCGCTATGCGCCGGAAACCCTGATGTCGGCCCTGGAAGAGCTGGACGTCGCTTATCAGCGGGCCCGCAAGGACCGTGGATTCCAGACCCGACTGACTTATCTGTTGCGCGAATATGCCGGCCGGCCGACGCCGCTGTTTTTCGCGCGGCGCCTCAGCGAACATCTGGGGGGCGCAAAGATCTATCTGAAGCGCGAGGACCTGCTGCATACCGGCGCGCACAAGATCAACAATTGCCTGGGCCAGGCGCTGCTTTCCGAACGGATGGGCAAGCGGCGGATCATCGCCGAAACGGGCGCCGGCCAGCACGGCGTGGCTACCGCCACCGTATGCGCGCTGCTGGGTTTTGAATGCGTGGTCTATATGGGTTCGGAAGACATGCGGCGGCAGGCGCTGAACGTATTCCGCATGCGCATGCTGGGCGCGGAGGTGCGCGCCGTGGATTCCGGTTCCCGCACCCTGAAAGATGCCATCAACGAAGCCATGCGCGACTGGGTGACGAATGTGCGCACCACCCACTACCTGTTGGGAAGCGTGCTGGGGGCTCATCCGTATCCGACCATGGTGCGTGACTTCCAGTCGGTCATCGGGCGCGAAGCCCGGGCACAGATCCTGAAGACCGAAGGCAAGCTTCCGGAGGCCATCATCGCGTGCGTCGGCGGCGGTTCGAACGCCATGGGGATCTTCCACGAGTTTGTGCAGCGCAAGGACGAGACCGTGCGGCTGATCGGAGTCGAGGCCGGCGGGCGCGGATCGGCCCTGGGCGAACATGCGGCCCGCTTCCAGGGCGGTTCCCCGGGTGTGCTGCAAGGAACTTATTCGTATCTGCTGCAGGACGAAGCGGGACAAATCGCCAGCACCCATTCCGTTTCGGCCGGCCTGGATTACGCCGGCGTCGGGCCGGAACATGCCTGGCTGAGAGATATGGGCCGGGCGGAGTACACCTCCGCCAACGATCAAGAGGCGCTGGCGGCCTGTGTTCTGCTGGCCAGGACCGAAGGAATTATTCCGGCATTGGAATCGGCTCACGCCGTGGCGCATGCTTT
>Ga0326728_10008304_pt1 | contig 25899 bp, 23 predicted proteins | sample MB3enrmetagenome_FD_207602 | JGI IMG/M metagenome (GOLD analysis project Ga0326728, IMG submission 207602) | Lab enriched peat soil microbial communities from McLean, Ithaca, NY, United States - MB31MN | ecosystem: Environmental > Terrestrial > Soil > Wetlands > Peat | place: USA: New York... | reverse complement strand
TCAAGAAAGCTTATATAGACGCCAGGGAAAATGACTTGGTGATTATTGAAAGTCCGGTAGGACTTCCCGGCAGGGCAATAAAAAACGATTTTATAGAAAATGTCCAAAAAGGCCTCAAGAAACCATTCAAATGTCCATATCACTGCATCAGTTCGTGCAACTGCACCGACAGCCCTTATTGCATTGCCATGGCTCTGGCCAACGCCAAGAGGGGAAAACTCAAATGCGGATTTGTTTTTGCCGGGAAAAACGCATACCGGGTAAACCGGATTCTCTCGGTCAAGGAACTCATGGAATCGTTGGAAGAAGAGTTCGATAAGGCGGCGGGCTTCAAGCACAGGACTGAGTAAGGGCAAAAATCACAGGGAGTAACGACTGAGCGGAAAAACAGGGCCTTTTTTCCTGCCCGCTGTTCATCTGACCCCTATCTGGAAATCCGGGGTTCACTTCTCAATTCGTCAATCCTGTTCACTCTCCGAGGAGCTGCTCATCGCATGGAAATGATCGATGAAAAGCAACAAATCTTTCTTTCACCTCTCAAAGCTGAATACGTTAGCGACTTAAGCATGACTCTGTGTTCGATGGACCCTTGGCGGACCCTGGAATATACTACTGAGGCTTTCGAGTTGTATCTGCTGCGAGCGGATGTGGCGCTAAACCGTTATGTGGTGATGGTTTCCAGGAAAGTCGCCGGGGTGTTGTCGATCAGGTCGCCCTGGCTCTTCGGACCGTTTATTGAACTAATAGCCCTTTTTAATGAATTTCAGGGCAAAGGGATCGGTTCCCAGCTCGTCGAGTGGTCTTGCGACCACTATAGATCGACGAACTTATGGGCTGCTGTTTCCTCTTTCAACCTTAAGGCCCAAGAGTTTTACAGCAAAACAGGATTTCAACAGATAGCGGTTTTAGAGGACCTGATAAAGGGAGGTTGGAATGAAATTCTTCTCAGGAAAAGAGTGGCTGCATCAGACAAAGGTTAAAACTTACAAAAAAGGCCGGTGGAACTTCCCCGGCCTTTGTATTCCAAGAATATAAATGCGGCACTTACTTTTTCATGTGTTTCTTGAACATAGCTTCGCACTTTTCAGCGGCGGCTTCGGCTCTGCGAGCTGCGTTCTCGGCTCTCATTGCGGCAGCCTCGGCTGCTCTGGCGCTGGCTGTACATGATTGTTCGATTGACTGTGCCTTATCCAGAGCTGCCTGGCAAAGCTCCGTACACTTCTTGCAGTCATCGGTACCGCAGCAGCCGGAGATCATCGTAAAAGCCAATGCAACAACAAACAACACTGCCACTATTCTCTTCATACTCTTTCCTCCTTAAAAAAAACCAATGGATTAAACGCCAATAACTTTCAACCTTGCTCTAATTGCTCTGTTTCTCCCACCTCCTCTCAAATCAAGAATTCGCCAAATTAATCTTTTACGAGTGTATTAGAACACCTATGCTGTCTTCCCAAGGAAAACAGTGACGATGCTACGACACATAATTTACAAAATCAAGAAATTTTTCGCCCGATCATTGGCCCATATACACTGGAGGCGACCCTAAAGACTCGACACGAAAAGCGAGGGCGGGAGGTAAAAGCTCTTCTCGGGCGTCACCGCGTCTTGTCCTCCACATGTCGAGTCGCTATCACTGCGTAATCTCAACGACTTTAAGTGAGTCGTCTTCATAACCATTCCGTGTAACGTCAGTGGGGACCCCATTTTGCAGGCTCATCACCACCATGAATTTCTTTTGGTCCACATCTTTGGCAAATGGACACTGAGCCAATTTGTCAAATGCATACTTGGCGTAATTGGGAATCTTCCTGTAGACGTCCGGAAAAGCCTGAACGAATACACGTTCGTTTATTCGGCCGAATTTGATCGGTTCGTAGATGATTTCGATCTTTTCACCGATAGGCACTTGGGGGTAAAGGATACGTATATGCTCGGGATAACAACGAATGCAGCCGTGGCTGACAAGGCGTCCAACTCCCCATGGCATGGCCGTTCCGTGAACTCCATAGGCGCCGGCCGAAAATTTCATTACAAATTCGCCCAAAGGGTTTTCAGGGCCCGGCGGCATAACTGCCATGCCATACTTTTCCTGCAAAGATGCGGGTACATACCAGGATGGATTGGGTCTCTTCTCATTGATGTAAAAGGTCCCCAGGGGACTTTCCCATCCCTCGTCGCCAATTCCGATAGGGTAGGTTTGGACGGTTGAACTGCGTTGATCGAAAAAGTAAATCCTCAACTCCGGAATGTTTATTACGAGCTGGTGATGCTGGCTGGGCGGAAGCACCCAGAAGGTGGGCAGAAAAATCCTTTTTCCCTTTGGCGGAACCCATGCATCCATCTTTGGAAAAAGAAGTTCAACCGAATTAAAGCCCAGGCCGTTTCGCCTCGCGATGTCCAAAAGCGTGTCCTTCGGTTTGATGTTGTACCACCTTGGCGCTCCCACCACGGTCAGGTCGGGAATGCGATACTCAAATTTTTGAACGGTTGCAGTGAATACCTCTTCTGTTTCTTCTTCGGCATAGCAGGACAAGCAGGACAGAAGACTGAAAATTACAAAGAACGAAAGCCCTGCGGTCTTTTTCAGTTTCATAAGGCGTTTCCCCATGGTGCTTTGTTTTGACCGCCTTGCGCCGGTGGCCGGATGTTAAGAACTCCTGGATTCGGATCAACCCTTTTTGATACCGAAATCCATCTCACGTCAAGCACAAAAACTGCGCCAGCGAGGCAGCATGGTGCGATGTCATCGATACGGGGAAATTGCCCAGTGCAAAATTAGCGGAGTCCTTTTTTTTGGCGGTGCGATGCCTAAATTAAATAAGTTGAAGAGTTTTAGTCAGTTACACAAAATCCGAAAGAGGTTTGTGAACTAATTTTACTGTCCCGGGCTGAAACGACTTGATTTTCAAACTCAATTGCACAAAAAGTATAAGCATGATCATCTGTGTGTAAAGGTTGAGGCGAACTGCCCCCGGATTATTTCATTGGAGGAAAGCATGAATAGCTCAAAAGTGGACAAGCGTCCCGAAAACGTAAAAAAAAGATTTCCAGGAAGCATCGTACCTCTGGTGAACGGGAAGGCGCTCATAAAAGCGGCTAAAAAGCACAACGCAATGGTTATGGCTACCAATATCCGGTGCAGACTGCCGGTCGAAGGAATCGTTCTCGCTTCGATGGCCAGCAGGGCTCCTGTCATTTATGAGATAGCAAAGTCAGAACTTGGCTATACCGAGTTCACGCCACAAAGCTTCGCCGAATTCATAATCGAGGAAAACGAACGACTGGGAAACAGGGATGTGCCGTTTGCCGTCCACGGCGATCACATCACCGTAGCAAAACCTGAAGAAGTGGAACCTGTGAGAAGGTTGATGGCCCAGGAATTGGAAGCCGGATTTACGTCGTTCGCCATAGACGCTTCCCACATGGAAAACGATAAGAACCTCGAGGCCACCTCGGATTTAGCAAGGCCGATCATAGAGGCTGGTTTGAACCTGGAAGTCGAACTCGGGGAAATTGGAGCGAAAAGCGGCAACGCCGAAGGGTTCACCCAGCCCGATGAAGCTAAGTGGTTTATCGGAGAGCTCGACAAAAGAGGCATACGCCCGGACCTTCTGGCCATCAACAATGGCTCCATCCACGGAACTTATTTCGGCACTTCGCAGGAGGGAATTCAGCTTGACCTTACTCGATCGATATGGGAAGCAATCCAGCCGTGGTCTGTGGACATCGCTCAGCACGGAATCACCGGGACTTCCCTGGACAAAATTTCTTCGTTCATTCAATACGGCATCAGAAAGGGCAATGTCGGCACGTTATGGCAAAATATTTCTTTCGGCCTCGCCATGAACCAGAACGGCAACTGCCTTACCACTTCGGACAAGGAATACATAAAACGTCCCTATCGGGGAATCCCCGACGAACTCTGGGATGAAATCGTGAAATGGGCAGTGGAGACCAAGAACGGCGGCGGAAATATCAAGAAAGCCAACCAACCCTTTGCCCCGTTTTTCAATGCACTCCCGCTCGCATACAAAAAACGAATTTCCGAGCACTGCTATGAAGAGTCAGTGCGCTTGTTCGAAGCGACCCACTCCGTTGGCATTGCCGACAGTGTCTGGGAATATTTATAATCGATGAGGTGGACCTGCGGCGGGGACGGATCGCGGAAGAGCTTTCCGTCCTCGGTCTTCCTTCAAAGCAGTTCGAGCAGATCGGCGGGCTTGGCAATGAGCTTTTTCGCACCGCTTGAGATGAGTTCCTCGGCGTCCCGGAATCCCCACAGTACTCCAACTGCGTACATCCCCGCTGCATTTGCGGTTTTCATGTCAATGGCCGTATCGCCAAGGTAGAGAAAGCGGCCGGGCTCGACCCCGAGCCGGTTCGCAATTTCGAGTGCTGCAAAAGGGTCGGGCTTACGAGGCATGGGAGGGCGATCGCCGATCACGGCTTCGAACCGCCAGGCAGACAAGAGTCCTGCCACAGCCTTCTGCGTGAATTCATCGGGCTTATTGGAAAGCACTGCCATCTTCAGGCCGAGTGCGGTCAGGGAGTCAAGAAGTTCCGGAATTCCGGGGTAGGGGCGCGTTTTCGCATTCCAGTTGTGGTCATAGGCGCGACGCATCAGCTCAAAACACCGGGACACCACGTGAGGGTCCGCTGCGGCGGGGCTGGGAAGTGAACGCCTTACCAGGTTCTCCATGCCCTCTCCGACAAACTGCCTGTATTCTGCCAATTCGTGAACGGGGAATCCGAAGTCTCTGAGCGCGCTGTTCATCGAATCGGCAAGGTCCTCAAGGGTATCCAGGAGCGTCCCGTCAAGATCCATCGTTACGGCCCTGAAACCGCCTGCGCTATGCAATTAAATACCCCCTTCATCTTTCCCCCCTCCCCCGGAAATAGGGCGGGGGGTGAGGAGTTGCCGTTTCAGCTTCTCAAGGGCTGGCGGCGCTGTGCGCAAAATCGGCCAGGAGCCTCTCGATTGATTCACGGCGTTCCGCAGATGTTTGAACAAACATAACCCCCACGTTGAACAGGTCTTTATCCTGGTCGGTACTGTACCAGACTATTCTGATCGGTGTCCAGAGCGCTGCTTCGGGCAGACTGACTTTCAAGGTAAACCGGCACGATTCGCTTCCTATAACTATAGAATAGTGGCCGATTTGGAGACTTCTTAGTTCCAGCCGCGCACCCGTCGACGAGACTTCCGTCACCCTCACCTGGACGTTTTCTTCGTGATTCGGGAAAAGGCAAGTAAGCGTGCCGGCCCACCCGACTTTGAATCGCTCAGCGCTTCTCCTGTCTCTGCTCAAAGTCCAACCGGCCATCTACATTGCTCCTTTCAGGGACTTGAGACCTGTCGCATGCCTGGACATAGCCCTTTCGGCCATGGCCGCCTCGAGAAATTTATAGATCTCGCCATGATCCAAAGCCGAGGCGTAAACAATGGGCTTCATGTTGTGAATGTCCTTGGTGTACACGTTTGCTCCAGCCGAAACCAGAACGCAAACCACATCGTAGTGGCCGTAAATCGTCGCAATCGTAAGGGCAGTCCTGCCGAACTGGTCCTTTATTTCCATCTGGGCGCCTTTGGATATCAAAAGATCGACAAGCTGTGCGGAACCCAGCTGGGATGCGTGCATAAGGGCAGTCTGTCCCTGCGCATCCTGCTGATTGAGGCGGGCATCAGAGTCGAGAAGGACCCTTGCCACTTCAAAATTGCCGTTCATGCAAGCAGCCATGAGGGCGTTGACTCCCGCTTTCTTGAGCACGGGAAATTCAAGGACGCTCTGAAGGTTCGGGTCCGCACCCGCCGCAAGGAACATTTCGACAATCCGGACGTGGCCTGCCCAAGCCGCCTGCATTAGGGGAGTCACTCCAAAACTATCCGTAGTGTTTACCACAGCGCCTCTGTCGAGAAGCAACCGAGTTAAATCGGTCCCGCCATGGACTGCTGCGTGCATAAGCGGTGTCATTCCTTCCCGGTCTCTACAGTTCACATCGGCGCCTGCGGCGAGCAGCTTGAGAACCGGGCCAATCGTTTGAGCATCAACGGCTGCAAATAACTCCTGGTTTTTTTGCTCTCGCCTGGCAGCAGCCTCCCTGGCTTTGATCTGAGCCGCAGATTTAGGCGGTTCGGATTTTGAATTTTCCTGTTTTTGCTCTCCCAGCGCATACGCCGGAAAGGCCAGAAGCAAACACAGGGAGCAAATCAGAAATCTACGTTTGCTCTCTTTCATGATTTTTCCTCCCGATTAGCCGGTACATAAGAGTGAAGCGATCCCGCGCTCTACACGCAACGCGCCGAGCAAATATATGCAAAACCCAGGCCGCGGCGGCCTTGCGCCACCCTTATCACGAGAGGTGCCCGTTTCATGATATAATCATGTGATCATACTTTGCCCGAGAATTTACAAGCGGATTTAAATCGTTCCACGAACGCCGCTCAAAGCATTCCATGTCTTCCTCGGCCTCCCCAGGCAATAGAACTTTTTGAGTATAGAAATACGGTTTTGTAATTCCAAAAAAATGCCCTATGCCAGTTAGTAAAAGATCGTCCGGCAACGGTGGAATGGGTGTTTGCGAAAAGTGTCGAGCTGGCCCAGTTGCCAGAGCCAATTATCGACTTGGGGACTGGTAAGTTTGGTCCCCAGCTTTTCGAAACCTTTCTTCAGTTCTTCAACAGCCCACAAGGTGGCGGCTCTGATTTCGACTTCCTCTGTAGATCCGGGATGAAGATGCTCAAAGGAATCAATCCTGGCCGCCAGACCGGGAAGGTATGAGATAATTCCCATCTCCCGGAGGACTTGCGGGAGCTTGTAGTCTGCGAATGCCGTCAGCCGGTCGATGTCGTTGAATTTTCCCCATTTCCTGCCGCCAAATGCGCTGGAAAGGTCGAAGGCAAAGATCTGGGCCCTCTTCCAGAAGTAGACTTTTTGCGTGCCGTAAAACGCCTCATCGCGGAAGCTCGGAAACAGGGAGACAATCTGACTGACAAGCCGCACCGCGCTTCCGGACGCGGCATTCAACAGGGACATTATGTCTCCGCCCAGTTTCGACAAAATTATGGATCCGGCTTCCCGGAGATTCTTCAATCTCGCTTCAAACATCGGGATCACACCCTGACCGGAAAAAATTTCGGAAAGATCTCGGGCACTGAGAGAGGCCAGAAAATGCGGGTCCGTTATGGGCAAGCCGAGCATCAGCGCCCGTTTGAGGCTTGCGGCCAGCCCCCAGTATCCCGAGTAAGGCCTGCCGTCGTAATCGACGGTCCAGGTCTGGTCACCGGCATCGGGCCAGAAGCAGTGGTTTAGAACGTCCAGAGTGAAGATCCAGCGAACGCTCTCCTGAGTATCGTCAAAAAAATGGCAGAGATGCTCCCACGAAGAAGATGTATTGGCCGTATTCGACCATTTCAATATTGCCGGATGGATTTGGCCGGGATGAAATATGACCGAGCGGCTTCGGGCCACCACAGGCTCGACAGATGCAAGGACCGGCGAGTCGCTCAATTGAAGACCTTTAAAGCATACTGGAACTCTGCGAAAAGCGGGGGGACACCCTCCGCTTTGTCACCTCCCCAGTATAACACACCACACACCCGTTTCTGCGTGTCTTCTAAGATACGTGGCGACTTTTCATGCGCCATGGGTCCTTTTCCTACGGTCCTTATGACTGGGGAATGGTGTTCCCGATAGGTATGTACACTGTCTGCACCTTTCAATTGTCCAGGGTCGCCGGTATGGAATTCCTGATCTGTATTCCACGCATCACTATCTACGCTGCTCTGGCAGCGTGGGCTATTGCATGTTTTGGATTACTGAGATCGATCAAGAAAGGGTTTAACTCGAAAGAGGCGGTATAATCGGGTGTAGATGGCGGCGTTTTGCGAGTGCCGAGTCAGGAAATCATGCCGGCGGTGCTGAGGACCGGCTGCTCGGTCCTCAGCACTCGCTCTATTCCTGTTTTCAGGCGGCAGCCCTTTTTTTCATATAATCAAAGATATCCTGAACGGTGCGAATCTTTTCTGCGTCTTCGTCGGGGATTTCCGTGTCGAAGGCTTCCTCGAGCGCCATAACCAGTTCCACCACGTCAAGAGAATCCGCCCCCAGGTCGTCAACTATGTTTGCGCCTGGAGTCACTATATCCTTATCAACTCCGAGCTGATTGGCGATAATATCGATGATTCTGGTTTCTTCTGCGGTCAAGCTCATTTAATCCCTCCTGGTAAAATGTGTTTTCATGTTGTGCCTCTGTCATCTTTAACGAACCCGTGAAATAGGACTTCCAGTACGTCCGGGACCTCATCTACAAGCGGATAGGAACAATCCCGAGCGAGCCATTTCTGTATTACTCCATGTGCAAAACCCATTGTGCCGTAAAAGACCGTCTGAAAGTCCACATCTTTGAGAACGCCCCGCTGCGTCCCCTCGTAGACTTTTCTCTTTAGATTCGGAAGAGCCTTCATGACCTTTCTGAAATATTCGTCCGGGGAGTATTCCCCCAGGTCGAGCTGCTCCTGGATGATCAGCCTGTAGAGCCGCTGGTTGCGGTCGAAGAATTGGAAGTAAATCCGGATGTACTTGGAAATCATCGTGAGCACGTTATCGCCGCTGTCTATCGCGGAAGCGGCCCGCTTTCCCAATTCCTCCAGTCTGATCCGCACGAGTTCGGCAAAAAGCTTCTCCTTGGTCTCGAAATACCGGTAGAGGGTCCCTTTGCCAACGCCGCCCTTTTCGGCAATTTCGTCCATGGTGGCCGGATGAAAGCCTTTGTGAGAAAAAACCTCCAGAGCGGCCTCAAGGATCCTCTCTTTGGCGCCCGGTTTGGGAGGGAGTCCGGCAGGCTCCTCGACCAAAATCTTCTCCAACAGCTCCGGGAAGAAGCGTGAAGCGGGCATGCCTTTGTTTTGCGCGATCTCTCCGAGGGCCTCAATCAAAGCCGAAAGGCCGTTTTTGCTCTGAAAGGGCCCGGTCCGCAAAGCCGGTCGCATATTGAGCAGCCAGCGTGAAAGCTCGTCTGTGAGGTCTTTAGGCGGGCATCCTGCCATCTGCCGGGAAACAGCCTCTACCAGCCCCTGCCTGTTTCCGGTCTTGGCCATTTTTTTAACGGCGTCCAAAAGATCTTGCCGTCGGGGACCTTTTTGCAAGAAAGGGCTCCTGTACGGGTGTTGGATATCGTATATCGGAAAGGGCGGTCAAGCAGCGTCATTTTGGTTCCCGATACCTGAGCGCCGCCCCCGCTCGATACGGACCGGTCAGTCATAAAGCATAACCTGGTGTCAAAGTCAATAGAGTTTTGAATCGAAAACTGCCCGACACGCAGTTTTTGTGTTTTATAAAAGGTCATCCGAATGTTATGAAATAAGAGACACTTCTATCTTTGGACATTAGCTTCTCAAACTGGAAAATTTGAATGCCCGCTCCTCCGACTGATTCTTTCCACAGAAAGATCGACTATCTCAGGATATCGATTACTGACAGGTGCAACCTCCGTTGCTCTTACTGCATGCCTGAGGGCGGCGTTCCCAAGGTTGACCACTCAGAAATATTGCGCTACGAGGAAATCATACGGCTTGCGCGGATCGCGATTTCGATGGGCATATCGAAAGTGCGCCTGACCGGTGGTGAACCTTTGGTTAGACGGGACGCGCTAAGTTTATGCGAAGATATCGCAAGAGTCCCCGGCCTGAAAAGTCTCAGCCTTACGACAAACGGCGTTTTGCTCTCTGATTTTGCGGAGCGACTTTTCCAGGCAGGTATAAGGCGCATCAATGTCAGTCTTGATACCCTCAGGCCTTACAGGTTTTTAAAGATCACGAAGACGGAGCTTTTCGCCAAGGTATGGGCGGGAATCATGGCGGCCCTGGAAGCAGGCTTTTCTCCGGTAAAATTGAACACGGTAGTAATGCGCGGGGTCAATGACGATGAGGTTGAAGATTTGGCCCGCCTTACTTTTCGCTTCCCGTTTCACATTCGCTTTATCGAGTTTATGCCCTTTCGGCAATTGGGTGATGAGAAGGTCTTTGTTCCGGCATCTGAAATCCTGGAGCGTTTGAGCCGGACCGGGCCTTTGGAGAGTACGAGCGTGCACGAGGGCAACGGTCCGGCGCTCCATTACAGGTTCAAGGGCGCTCTCGGGAAAATCGGGATTATCAGTCCGATATCCAACCATTTTTGCCCAAATTGCAACCGGCTTCGAGTGACATCTGATGGAAAGCTGAGGACGTGTCTCTTTTCAATAGATGAAACCGACCTCCGGGGGCCATTGCGACAGGGCGTGCCGGACGAAGAGATTGCCTCGCTGATACTTGCGGCCATAGACAATAAGCCGGAAAAACACCAGTTGGGCAGCCCGGTTTTCCGCAAATGCATCTCCAGGCCGATGTTTTCGATCGGTGGCTAGACACGGACAAAAATGTGGATGAGGATCTTGATCGAATAAGAAATGAAATTGACAGTATAGACTCGGAGATGCTCCGATTCCTTAACAGGCGCATGGAACTCGCCATAGAGGCAGGCCGCATAAAAGCCTCCAGGGGGCTGCCCCTTTTTCATCCGGAGCGCGAGCAAATTGTGTCTCAGCGCCTCTCGGAGCTGAATACCGGTCCTTTATCCGAAGAATCTCTGCGCTCTATCTACCGGGAGATATTTGCCGCTTCCAGGCTTATTCAATACAGGCTTCAGGTGGCTTTTCAGGGCCCCGAGTGGACTCAGTCCCACCTTGCCTCGATTTCCCTGTTTGGCCATTCCGCCTCTTATCTGCCCTGTGCGTCTCTTGAAGAGGTATTCGACAGCTTTCTGAAAGGGAAGGCTCACTTGGCGGTGATCCCGATTGAGACCTCGCTCCAGGGCGGTGTAGGCCACAGTATGGACCTTTTGTATGAGCGGGAAGTGCAGGTAATCAGCGAATGCTACATGGAGATAGCGTATTATCTATGCGGCAACGTGCGGGAACTTGGCGGCATAAAACGTATTTATGGTGCTCCGCATGCTATCGAGGGGTGTCGGAAGTGGTTGCTTGAAAATGTCTCACATGCAGACCGCACCGAGTGTTCTTCCACCAGTTTTGCCGCCGGGCTCGCCAGCCGGGACCCGAGCGGGGCGGCAATCAGCAACCTCTACGCAGCCTGGCACTATGGACTCGGCATTCTGGCCGAGCGAATCGAAGACGTGCCGGGAAATACAGCCAGATTTCTGGCGCTTGGCCACTACTTCAATCCCCCGACTGGAGACGACAAGACGTCGCTGCTCTTCGCGGTCTCCGACAGACCGGGATCTTTACTAGCCGCGCTCGACTCCCTTTCCGCCACCAATATGACCCGTATTGAATCGCGCCCCAACAGGCTCTTTTCGTGGCAGTACCTCTTTTATGTGGACATAGAAGGCCACCGTGACGACAGGCATGTGCAGGCGGCCCTGGACACGCTGGCTGAAAGGGTGACATTTTTGAAGATTCTCGGCTCTTACCCGAGAAGCGACCCTACCCGCCCTTTCCGCATCGAGAAGGAAGAGATCAGAGCAGGTCGCGATTGTGGAGGCGACCGTGAGCGCATCTGAGAGCGAAGGGCAAAAGGCCTTTATTTGCGGGTGCCTTGTTGAGTGCCTCCCCGAGGAGTTCTCGAGGTGGCTCAACCACCCCGATGTCGATCTTGTGGAATGGCGGATGGACGACTTTTGGGCCCGGGGGCTGACGATGGCAGAGATGAAGTTCTTTCTCGGGGCCCTGTCGGCAAAACCGCGGCTTCCCGTGATAGCCACCAACAGGCCCGCACGGGAAATGGGCGCCTTTGCCGGCAGCGAGGAGCTACGGCTGGGCATGCTCGAAGAAGCGGCCAGGTCAGGCGCTGACTGGATAGACCTCGAACACGACGTCAGTGCGGATTGGATCGCTCGCTTCCGGCAAGCCGGAGCAAAAGTGCTCGTTTCCTGGCATAATCCTGCCGAGACCCCTTCCGGGGAGGTTTTGCGCGCAAAGTTGGAAAGCATGCGAAAAACCGGTGCAGATGCGCTGAAAATAGTGACCATGGCCAAATCGGCGGTGGACAGTCTAAGAGTGGTCGAGCTGATTCCGGTGGCTGGTGAGGAGTACGGAATCGACCTGATTGCGTTCTGTATGGGACCGGCCGGCAAATGGAGCAGGCTGGTGAGTATATTTCTGGGCAGTCCATGGGCTTACGCGCGCTTTGAGGGCCAGCCCGCCGGCGCCCCCGGCCAGTTTACGGTTCCAGAGATGCGTGCGCTGGCCCGGTCCTTCGGACGGCATTGAAGATAAACTTAGGAGATCGTCTTGATTTACAGCATGACCGGATTTGGCCGCAGCCGCAACGAAGAGGGAGATTATGCCGTGAGCGTTGAAATGCGCGCTCTCAATGCCAGGCAGCTCGACATTTCGGTGCGAATTCCAAAGAACTTCATGGAGTTTGAGGAGTTGTGCAGGAAGCTGATTGCGGCAAGAATACGAAGAGGCCGGATAGATGTGCTGGTTCAACTGGAAAGCACCGATATAAAACAAAAAGCCCCGCATATCAGTTCGGAGCTTGCGCGATACTATTGGACGCAACTTCAGGAGCTTTGCCGCGACCTGGGAGGTTCAGAAGCGCCTTCGCTTGGCCATCTCCTGAGGATACCCCATATCTACGAGACATCGGAGGCGACCATTGATCCCGAAATGATAGCGAAACTTATTACTGCGGCCGTTTCAGGGGCGCTGGACCAAGTGATCGGGATGCGAAGGCTTGAAGGCGAGTCTCTGCTGAGAGACTTCATGGATCGGCTGGGGGCCCTCGGCGGCGATCTTTCAATGGTGGCGGGCCGCCGGGAGGCCGTTATCGAAGAATACAAGACCAGGCTTCATGAGCGGATCAAACGACTGCTTGGAGGCGCCGAGCCTGATGAAAACAGGCTCATACAGGAGATGGCGTATATCATTGACCGCGCTGACATAAATGAAGAGATCGTTAGGTTGGGGAGCCACCTTCAACAGATTCAGTCAATTTTGACGGATGCGAATCAGGCTGATGGGAGAAAGCTTGATTTCCTCATACAGGAGCTTCACCGGGAAGCCACCACAATAGGTTCGAAGACCACGGACCTGGACACCTTACAGGCTACTGTGCGCATGAAGACGGAAATAGGAAAACTCAAAGAGCAGGCGCAAAACGTAGAGTGACTGAGATTTCCGGCGAAGATTGCGATCTGTCCCACCAAACTCCGGTTTTTGCCGCAGTGCGATGTTGCCCGGTTGTTGGTTAATGACCGAAGGCATCCATGCCGGTGATGTCTCGGCCTATCGCCAAAGTGTGGATGTCTTGGGCGCCCTCATAGGTGTTCACGGTTTCAAGGTTCAACATATGCCGGATCGGGGGATACCCGAGGCTTATCCCGTTTGCACCCAGAATGTCTCTTGCGTTCCGTGCGATTTTGAGGGCTTCGGAGGCGTTATTCATCTTGGCCATGGAGATGTGTGTGTGGTGCGCGCGGCCTTCGTCCTTGAGCCTTCCAAGGCGGATGCACAGGAGTTGCGCCTTGGTGATCTCCGTCAGCATCCGAACGAGTTTTTGCTGCACAAGCTGGAAGGAGGCAATGGGTACCTGGAACTGAATTCTGGACTTTGCATAGTTCAGGGCAGTCTCATAACAGGCGATGGCGGCGCCGACGCTTCCCCAGGCTATGCCATAGCGGGCTTCGTTCAGACAGGTCAGGGCGGCTTTAAGGCCCTGGGCGCCGGGCAGAAGATTCTCCTCCGGCACGGCTGCATTGTCGAAGTTAAGGACCGATGTGACCGAAGCACGCAGTGAAAATTTGCGATCAATCGTTCGGGCCGAAAAGCCCGGCGTGCCCTTTTCAACCAGAAAGCCCCGAATCTGTCCCTCCTCTGTTTTCGCCCACACTATTGCCACATCGGCGATGGAGCCGTTTGTGATCCACATCTTGCGTCCGTTTAGAATGTAGCGGCCGCTTTTTCTAACCGCCGTCGATCTCATGCTCTGCGGGTCGGAGCCGGCTTCGGGTTCGGTTAGGCCGAAACAGCCGATTTTGTTGCCGCTCAGCAGTTCGGGAAGCCAGCGATCCTTTTGCTCCCGGGTGCCGAAGGAATAAATAGGATGGATGACCAGTGCGTTCATGACCGAAACGAAGGAACGCAGCCCGGAATCTCCCCGTTCCAGTTCCTGGCAGACGAGGCCGAACGCAACGTTATTCTTACCCCGCCCGCCGTATTCTTCGAGCTTGAACCCGAACAGGCCCATTCGCGCCATCTCGGGAATCAGTTCGACCGGGAAAATGGATTGCTCGAAATAATCGGCCGCCCCCGGGAGATAGCGTCCGTCGATCCAGGAGCGCACCTCATTGCGAATTTGCTTTTCATCGTCTGAGAGGAGGTCTTCACAAAAGTAATAGTCGGTGTGTACTGCGTCCATATCTCCGTCTCTCCATGCAGGGTCTGCGTACTGTCTTATGTCTCGTTTTCTTTTCTCCATCCGTATGGAGGCCAGAGAACGGGGGGCGGATATTCCGTCCGTTTTCCTTCTGCTTACTGTTTTATAAACACTGACGTGGGAAATGCATTCGCTTTTGCTGTCGGTATTTTTTTATTTCAAAACATTTCATGTTTATTCTTGCCATGATTGTTTCGAAATTGTACATATTGACCCATAGTGACCTTGCTGATGGCGCGAACACCCTGGCTCCTGTAAAGAAAATGGATACTTCTTCCCAGATCCAAAGCATTTTTCATATCCACGAGGGGCTTTGCGACGGACTGTGCCACTTCTCCGGTCCAAGCCGCGCGGCGCTGATTTACGCCGAAAAACCGGATGATCCGCCCCGCCTCTATGACCCTCAAAATTTACTGCAAGGATGGGAGTCGCTCATTGAGAGGATCTATCTGAAATCCGGCCAATGGAGAAAGCACAATCCCGAGGTCACCGAGCTGAAGCTCTTAGGGCAGACCGTGCCTGAGAGAGGATTGGACCTTGCGGGGCTCATATCCAAAGGCGGCAGGGCAAAGTCCGTATTCTACCAGATGTGGTTTACCGAGCATCACCCGACTATGTGTTCGGCCGGTCCTACCGAGAGATGGCTCGAACATGCCGCGTGCCTCCTGGCTCATGACTGGTCCAATGAAGAATGGTTCTATACGCGCAACTCGTCCTACGTTGTCCGGGAATATGCGACCCATGCCATCAGGGATTATACCCGTGATCTGCTTGACTTTAAATTCGGCCCTCACAACCGCATCGAAGTATATCCTATCCTTGATGCAGTACTGAGCATTTCGAAGACAAGGGAGGAAGGCGCCTGGCCGCGCGGCACGCTGGTATTCGTTGCTCCCGAAATGATAGAATCAGTGGCTTTCATGATAAAATTCCCCCAACCTGAAAAGCTCAGCCTGACCAACTACAAACACGTGCGCAAACTAATCCTTGCTGTAGAAAATTCAGACAGAAGGCTGATCTCGGATGGACGAACAATTATTGGAGTTGCTCGGGGGCGCTTGCCCGAATGCCGCATAACCGCCGATTTCCGAGGCGGATACGGGTTCCTGCGTTTTTCCGGGAACCTGGTGTGCAGTTTTTCGGACGGCAACTTTCATTCGTCCAACCGCAGACCCAACTTGGTGCGACTGGAAGAACTGCTGCTGGATTTGCCTTTGGAAAGCGCCAAAAGGGATGCTCTTTTCAAGATAGCAGCCAGTATTGTGGACAGCGCCGGAGAGCTTCGGCACGGAGCGACATTGGTGATCGATTTTAACCCTGTTCCGATTGCAATCTCAGGCCAACAGCTCCAATACCCAGTCGATCTGACCGACGAGAGGACGCTTGCTCTCGCCAAATCGTTGTCAAAGGTTGACGGAGCGCTCCATATCGGGGCAGACCTGCACCTGCACGGGTTTGCCTGCCTGCTCGACGGAAGAACGATCCACGGTGAGAATCGCGCCAGGGGAGCTCGTTTCAACTCGGCCCTAAGATTCACCTCGGATCACGAAAACCTTATTGTAATCGTTGTTTCTTCAGATCGACCGGTTTCCGTAATTCACAAGGGAGTAGATCTTAGTTCCGGACCCCGCTGGGAACCGATTACACAGTTGCTCGTCCAACCGCCTACCCTGGCGGATTGGCTTACGAACTCCGGAATCCCTGTTGAGTCCTCCAACACCTATAAATGATCCTGAGCATTCCCATACACGCTGAACGCGAAGAAAATGTGCGTGTCAAGGTCTTCTCATGAAGGCTTCGACCTCCTCTTTGGTGGGAATGGACGTCCTCGCGCCTGCTTTGGTGCATCCCAGTCCGGCGGCGGCGCTCGCAAATCGCAGGGCTGAAGAGAGTTCCTCGCCGCGGGCCGCGGCCAAGGCAAATGCGCCGTGGAAGATGTCTCCGGCCCCCGTGGTGTCTACTGCCTCGACCTCATAGGCTTCAAGACTTCCGCTTTTCTGCCCGGACTTCCACACCAGGCCGGCCTCTCCAAGGGTAACTACGGCCACGGGCGCCACCCTAGAAAGAAAACTCAGGGCCGGCGCAGGGTCCTTTTCACCGCTGAAATCGCGGGCGAATTTCTCGGAAGCGACCAGATAGCCGCACAAGGGCGCAAGGGCTGTTGTGCCTTCGTTAACCGATCCGGCGTCCAGAACCGTAGGGATATTTTTTTCCCGCGCGGATGCGGCCAAAGGGATTGAAATTGCCGGCTGATGACCGTCGAACACTATGGCTCGGGGCTTAAGCGTTGTAAAATCGACTTGGCCGGGCTGGAGCACCGGCGTTGAACCTCTGTAGGTCACAATAGTCCTTTTTCCGTCGGGTTTGACAAAAATCGAAGACAGGGGACACGGGGAATTGCCCCGAGCCACCAGGTCTTTCGCCAGCACGCCTTCGGCGACCAGTTCCCGGAAATGCATTTCTCCGAAGAGGTCCCTGCCCAGGTATCCCGAAAAGGCTGCGACACCTCCAAGCCTTGCGACCGTCACTGCCGCGTTTGCAGCCGGGCCTCCGCCGCACCTCACCAGGGCTGCGGCGAAGCACTTTTCGTCGGGGCCGGGATGGCGATCCACCATATACACCAAGTCGTATGTGGCAAGACCGACACAAAGAACGTCAATTTCAACGCATTTCATGTGTACTCCTTATTTCGGCTTCCCGTAGACATGCATATGCCCGGCTATTATTTTAATTTCATTAGCGGCGATTTCGCCCGGGTCATCTTAAACTATTGGTTCGAAAAGTTCGTCGGGGCTGGAAGCCCCTCCTACAAAAAATTACGAACTTTTCATGGTTTCAAGGGTGTCCCAATAGGGACTTGAGCTACTGTGCCCGAAGAGTCAGAGAGAAGCGGAGAAAATGGACACTCATACCCATGATTTATTCAGGGACAAAATAAGAGAAATATTGGTGGATGCCATTCCTTTAAGTTCGAGAGGCGATCTTAGAAGCAGGATTTTTGCCGAGGTTCAAAATTATTCCAGGGAACTGCAGGAAACCGACTGTGATTCCGATTTTTTCTACAGACTGCTGGAGCTGATCGTAGACTGCCAGTCCCTCAGTATGCCCGATAGCTGGTTCAGGGTGATCCTCGCGGGATTGCTCTGTGAAGCCGTAGACCCGTTGAGTTGTCCGGATGAGAAGGTTCGACCCCTGTTGGATATGGAAAGCTTCGAGCGGGCGAAAGAATCCTTCAAAAACAAGCAGTGTGTTCTCTCGGCGTTAAGCAGGGAAAAGACCGGCCGGAAAGGAAGCATCATGGCCGGGAAGAGAAACTTCTCCCGGGCCGAAGCTTCGCGCTGAGGCCGGCGAATCGTGAACGGGAACAGGATTTACCTCTCACTGCCCATATGGCAGATGAACAGGACTCAGCCCCAGGTCGCGCGCCCTCTGCCACAACAGGCGGCTTTGCTGCCGCCGCTCGGAATCGTCTCTAAGGATGAAATGAACCGCCGTATCGAATTTTGTCATAAATTCGATACCGGCCGGGCAATCGCAAACGACCACATCAAATCCGGCTGCCTGGATCTCTCCGGGTACAATGAGAACCGGTTCGGGCGGAGCGGCCGCCCCGGGGCTCAGGATAGCGTGCGGAATGAAGCTGGACTGGGAAAACGTCCAGAGCATCTGGTCAATGAATTGAGCAGATGCCGTCGAATCGACCGCTACCTGAACGCGCCTCTTCTCCATGTAGAACCGCTCGATCCACCGGCAGACAGACTCTCTTTGCTCAGCCACCGTCGTTTCAACGAAATAGATGCTCATAGAACACTAAAAGGTAATGGTGAAGAATCAGAGAGCCTCTCGGCGCATTCCTCTATACTTCCTGCCCGGGCCTTCGGTCAAGTTCGAAACCGATGGCGGCATTCCCGACAGGAGCCCACTTGGCGCGTTTTGGTTTGAGGGGACGGGCATCTCAACTTTGTTGCGCTCTGTTATAAATCTCTGAAAAAGTGATTAATTTAAACGGGGTACTTAAAATCCGAAACGAAACATATAATGACCGGAGGTAATTTCATGACTTGTAAATCTGAAAGGAACCTGTTTGGCGTAACGGGCTTTCGGGCTGGAGGGAAAGCGAAAACCAAAGAGTCTTGGATGACCTTATCCATGGTTTGCCTTTTCACTCTTTTCTCTTGCCTTTTCATATCGGCCGCTTGCTGGGCGCAGGGCGCGGGTGGAGGCGCAGGCGTAGGCCTACCTATAGATCTTCTCATGCCGAGTCCGCCTAGAAACGTAACGGCGACAGCAGACAATGGTGCGGCTACCGTAACTTTCGATCCCCCGAAAACAGATGGCGGAAGTCGTGTAACGGGATATACGGTCACCTCGCATCCGGGAGGCTTAAGGGCCAATGGCTCAAAAAGCCCGATAACGGTAAAGGGGCTGAGCAGCGGGAAGGAATATTACTTTACGGTGACAGCATCCAATTCAGTCGGGACGGGATTGGCGTCGGAGCCTTCGAACAGCGTGACGCCAAGTGTGCATTAAACGCCGGGATGCATTCAGGAGGCGCCTAACACGTAAGGTGAAAGGCGCCGGCGACATCCTTGCCTGATTTCTTCAGCCGGTTGAAGCTGACGACGGCTTTGGGGGTCGGCTCAGCGATCAGGGAAATCCCTGTGGCTTTCAGGCGTTCGCGCAACTCCTCCACAACTTTCATGCGACCCGGCAGGCCCTTTCCAACAATGAGTATCTCCGTTGATTTCAGTCATTGGAAGCCCTTTCCTTCTCATACGATAATCATGCTGCGAACAAATGGGGCGGCTTTCCGCCCCCTCATCCTCCCCCCCGGGGAAGAGGGCAGGGTGAGGGCTTGAACGCCCGGCGTCAGCAGAAAATCGGCGGGTAAGGCTGCGGCGTATGCGGCTTTCAAGAATGGGTCAGGCCCGGGACAACTTCGGAATTCTTATAAACAGGTTCAGCGCAATCCGGGCCGAAATAGAGACGCATATCTTCGAAAAAGGCGCGGGTAGGATTGATCGGGAGTTTGCCCAAATCGAGCAGGGCTTCTCCCTCGTCCTGTACCGTCAAGTGCAGAACAGCCCTGCAATCTCCGGGGTGGCTCATGAGAAGGTGTCTAAGGCGGCCGAAAGCATCCCTGTCCATCTTTGTCGCATCAAGCGATATATGTACCGAGTCTACTGCCTGAAGTGCCGCCTCTTCCATGCTCAGGATGCGGCCGGCGATCAGCTTCGTGGATTTTTCGTCGTGCTGCACCTTTCCCCAAAGCGCCAGCGGTTCATCGCCGGCAAGCAGCGCTCGAGCCTGAGTGAAAGGCTCGGCGAAGGCAACCACTTCGATGGCGCCTTCCTTGTCTTCCAGATTCAGGAAGGCCATCCGGTCGCCCCTCTTTGTCGTGATTTCCTTTATAATAGAAAACAGGCCGCAGAGCACCACTTCGGCGCCCTCGCGTTTTTCTCTTACCGACTGGGTGTCGGCGGTGCATACCGAACGAATCTGTTCGGAATAAAAATCGAGGGGATGGCCGGAAATATAGAATCCGATGGACTCCTTTTCGAACTGGAGCCGCATTCTGCTTTCCCAGTCCTCTATATCCGGAAGCGGCGGCGCCTTCATCTTCTTCTTGGAACGCATCATATCAAATAAGTTCATTTGCCCGGCCTGGCGGTCCCGCTGGAGGGCAGCGGCGCGCTCGAGCACTTCGTCGAGACCTGCCATGAGCTGGGCTCGATTAGGATGCACCGAGTCGAAGGCGCCGCATCTGATGAGCTGTTCGACCACGCGGCGGTTCACTTTCTGAGAATCCACCCGTTCGCAGAAGTCATAGATCGACGTATAAGGCCCCTGCTCCCGGCGGCCTTGCAAGATGGCCTCGACAGCCGCCTCACCGACGTTCTTCACTGCCCCCAGTCCGAACCGGATCATGCCTTCAAGGGTAGGGGGTTGAGCGTTACGCTGGCCGCGCAGTGTCCTGCGCGCCTGAGCTTTCCCGTTGCCCGGCGCCGGATCGGGGATTGCAGGTTGCGAGTCGAAAGCCGCAGGCTGCGGGCCGAGACTTCTCTTTTCTCCTTCAGGATGAGGACAGGGCGAGGTTTCTCTCTTTACGACCTGAAACGACATGCCGCTCTCGTTCACGTCGGGCGGCAGTATGCGAAGGCCCATCTGCGCGCATTGATTTATCAACTTTACGATCTGGTCCGAGCTGCTCAGGAAACTGTTCATCAGCGCCGCCATGAATTCCACGGGATAATGAGACTTGAGCCAGGCGGTCTGATATGAAATCAGGGCGTATGCAGCGCTGTGGGACTTGTTGAACCCGTACTCTGCGAATTTGGCCATGAGGTCGAAGATGTGATTCGCTTTTGCTGAATCGATGCCGTTTTTCGCTGCGCCCTGGACAAATCGGTCTCTTTGAGCGTTCATCAGCTCCCCGATCTTTTTCCCCATTGCCCTGCGCAGAATATCGGCTTCCCCTAAAGAGTAGCTGGCCAGGGCGCTGGCGATTTTCATCACCTGTTCCTGGTAGAGGATAACCCCGTGGGTCGATTCAAGTATGGGTTTGAGCAGCTCGAGATCGTAGACAACCTGCCCTCCATGTTTGCCCTGTATATAGTTTTCCACCATGCCGCTTTCCAGGGGGCCGGGGCGGTAGAGGGCCACCAGCGCCACAATGTCGGCAAAGTTTTCCGGCCGCAGCCTTACCATAATGTCCCGCATCCCCGAACTTTCCAACTGAAACACTCCGGTCGTGTCGGCGCGGCTCAGCAGAGCGTAAGTCTCCGGATCATCCAGGGGGATATCTTCAATGACGACCTGCGTCCCATGATTTTCGGCTATGAGCTTGACGGCATCGCTGATTACGGTGAGGTTTCTCAAACCCAGGAAATCAAACTTTATGAGTCCCGCCTTTTCGACATATTTCATCGGATACTGGGTTACAGTCTCGCCGTCCTGGCCCAGGTAAAGCGGCATGTATTCTACGATGGGCCTGTCGGACATCACCACTCCGGCGGCGTGAGTGGAAGCATGACGAGTGAGCCCTTCGAGCGCCAGTGCGACTTCGAATAACTCCTTTATCTGTGGGTTTTCGGACTGCATCTCCACAAGACGAGGCTCGACGGACATAGCCCTGTTCAGGTCGATCCCGAGGGTGGGCGGGATCAGCTTGGCGATGCGATCTACGTCGTTATACGGCATGGCAAGTGCGCGGCCCACGTCGCGGATGACCGCGCGGGCCTGGAGCGTGCCGAATGTTGCGATCTGCGCCACCCGGTCCTTGCCGTATTTGTTGGTGACGTATTCAAGTACGCGGTCGCGTCCGTTTACGCAAAAGTCCACGTCTATATCCGGCATGCTGATGCGTTCCAGGTTCAGGAAACGTTCAAAAATCAGCCCATGCTCTATCGGGTCGAGGTCGGTTATGCGCATAACGTATGCTATGAGGCTCCCGGCGGCGGAGCCTCGGCCCGGACCGACCGGGATGCCGTTGCTTTTAGCGTAGTTTATGAAGTCTGCCACGATCAGAAAGTAGGCTGCAAATCCCATCTGTTTTATGACGCCGATCTCGTAGTCAAGTCTCTGGCGGTATTCCCTGAGCTGCTCTTCGCCAAAGGAGGGGCGCTTGCGACGTATGGCTTCCACCCGAAGTTCAAAGCCTTCCCGCACCTCCCGCTCGAACCTGCCGTCGAGGCTCTCGCCTTCATCGAGCGGGAATACCGGAAAATGATAGCTGCCAAACTCCAGTTGCAGGTCGCATTTTTCGGCTATCCGGATTGTATTATCCAGAGCGTCGGGAACGTGGGAGAACTCCCTGGCCATCTCTTCGGGGGATTTGAAGTAAAGCTGGTCGGTTTGGAACTTCAGCCTCTTTTCGTCTAAAATCGTCTTGCCCGTCTGGATGCAAAGCAGGATCTCATGCGCTCGGGAGTCGCTTTTGCGCAGGTAATGGCAGTCGTTTGTAGCAACGAGCGGAAGCGAGAGTTCCCGGCCCAGGCGCACAATCCCTTCATTTACTATTGCCTGATCCGGTATGCCGTTTGCCTGGATTTCCAGATAGAAATCCCCGGGCTCGAATATACGGGCATACTCCAGGGCCGTTCTTTTTGCATTCTCAAACTGATTTCTGATCAAAAGCGAGGGAATCTCCCCTTTCAGGCAGCCCGAAAGGCATATTAGCCCCTCGCTGAAGCGAGCCAGCAGTTCCCTGTCGATGCGCGGCTTGTAATAAAACCCTTCGGAAAAACCGAGCGATACAAGCTGCATCAGGTTTTTATAGCCGGTCAGGTTGCGGGCGAGAAGCGTCAGGTGAAAACTTCGGTCTTCATCGCCGTTTGCCTCCCCGGGAAGCGAACGGACTACCTCCGCCGACGATCGCGGGAGGGGAGACGGACCCTGAGCCAACCCCTGGTCCACGGCGCCCGCCGAAGGGCCGAACAAACTGTCGGCCCGGGCGGCCATGCCTGAAGCACCGCCGTTTCCCGAACCTGCTCCGTGCCCGGATGCCGATCCTGGTAACCGTCCACCACGGTCGTGGCGGCTCCTGGGCGCAACGTATGCCTCGCATCCGATTATCGGCCTGATCCCATATTTTTTCGCCAACTCGTAAAATTCCAGAGCGCCGAACATGTTGCCGTGATCGGTAATGGCCGCCGCGCTCATCGTATAGGTCCTGGCGGTTTCAAACAGGTCCTTGAGCCGGATGGCGCCGTCAAGAAGGCTGTACTGGGTGTGAACATGCAGATGGACAAAGGGCATTACGGAGTCTTCTCCTCAGGTTTGACTATCAAAGCGATACTGTCCACTCTAACACAAAGGTTCAAGTTTTTCGAAAACAAACCGATCAGTGAAGTGTGGCGTCAAATTTGCGCTCGCACCGTTCGGCTGATTTTCGGACGGGAACCGCGCCAAAAAAAGATTGAAACAAAATATCTAATATGAAACCATGGACTTCAATATGAGGCAACAAGAGCTGATTACAAAGTTGATCGATCTTGAAGAGCAGGTGAAAGCTCATTCTTCCGAGTACCTGCATCTCATCCGCACTCCCGATAACCGGGCAAAAGCATCCTATCACAAACGCAGAGTGCTCAGACTGCGATCGAGGATCAGGGGCCTCATGGAGCAGATCGCCATGCTCTAGGGCCCGGACCGAAAAGAAAACCGGAGCGCCCCCCTCCATATTTTGCGCTTGCTGTCAGGCGGCAATGAGATTACATTCAAACCAGTCAACCTTCCAGACGATAGCTGGACTATATCCATTTGGAGTTAACCGTTTTGAATCATCCAACTTTAGATACGGGGATGAATAGATGTGCGGAATAGTAGGATATCTCGGCCCCGACGAAGGCCGTGAGATTCTCATGAACGGGCTTGAGAGACTGGAGTATAGAGGCTACGACAGCGCCGGCATTGCGATGGTCGGGCCCGATTGCCGGCTTCAGATCGTGAGGTGCGAAGGCAAGCTCAGCGGACTTCGGGATAAACTCGTGGATAACCCGGTAAACGGAACGGTAGGCGTTGCGCATACCCGCTGGGCTACCCACGGCAGACCCTCGGAGCAAAACGCTCATCCTCATCGCTGCGGCCCGTTCGCGCTGGTTCACAACGGGATAATCGAAAACTATGCCGCCCTCAAACAAGAACTGGAAGCGGAAGGGCGCCGCTTCGAGTCCCAGACGGACACCGAAGTGATAGTGGTCCTCCTCGACCGCGAGCAGCGCCGGGTGAACGACTACCAACAGGCGGTGCGCAACGCTCTCAAGAAACTCAAAGGTTCTTACGCGCTTGTGATAGTAAACGAAGATGAACCGAACTCCCTGGTTGCCGCCAAGAAAGAAAGCCCGCTCATCCTGGGGATTAAGGAAAACGCCTTCTTTCTTGCCTCCGATGTTCCGGCCATACTCCCCTATACCCGCCAGGTAGTTTATTTGAATGACGAGGACGTTATTTTCATATCGAGGGACGGCTATCGTATCGAATCTCTGCCCGATGGAACCGAGCGCGCGCCGAAGCCGCACCACGTGGACTGGAACCCGATAATGGCCGAGAAGGCGGGCTACAAGCACTTTATGCTGAAGGAAATTTACGAGCAGCCCCGGGCCGTTATCGATACCTTCCGGAGTGTGGTCGACCTCGAACGCAGGGAAATCCGCTTCCCCGAGCTCAACCTCGATCGGGAGTTGCTCGAAAAGATCGAACGGGTGTTCCTCGTCGCGTGCGGGACATCATACCATGCAGCGCTTGCGGCGAAGTACATGATCGAAGGGCTGTGCCGCGTCCCTGTCGAGGTGGACCTTGCGAGCGAATTCCGCTCCAGAAACCCTATTCTCGACGAACGGACTCTCCTTCTGGTCATAAGCCAGTCCGGGGAAACCGCCGACACAAGGGCCGCCCTGAAAGAAGGGCTGGACAAAGGCGCACACTGCCGGGCGATAGTCAACGTGGTCGGAAGCAGTATAGCCAGGATGGCCCGGGGGGTAATTTACACCCATGCCGGACCCGAAATAGGGGTGGCTTCGACAAAGGCTTTCACCACACAACTGGTCGCCCTGTATCTTTTTGCAATATACTGGGCCGCACAAACCGGCAAACAGCCCGGGGAATCGGTCGAGAGATATATCCAGGACCTGATCGAACTGCCAGGCAAAATGGAAAAAATTCTCTCAGATGCCGGAAGGATCGACATCTGGGCTAGAAAATATAAGGATTACAAGGATTTCCTCTATCTTGCCCGCGGGCCGCTCTATCCGATCGCTCTAGAAGGCGCGCTCAAACTCAAGGAAATCTCCTATATACATGCTGAAGGCTATGCCGCAGGCGAGATGAAACACGGCCCCATAGCGCTCATCGACGCTGAAATGCCGGTCATGGTCCTGCTCAAGCACGGACCCCTTTTTGAAAAAATGATCTCCAACATCCAGGAAGTAAGGGCAAGAGACGGCATTGTGCTGGCCCTGATCGAAGGCGAATCGAGCGAGATGGTCGGGCCGGCTGAAAATCAGTTCGTAATCGGCATGTCGTCGGATTACCTCTCTCCGGTGCTCTTCAGTCTCCCGCTCCAACTGCTTGCCTATCACGTGGCGGTGCTCCGCGGGACGGACGTCGACCAGCCGAGAAACCTCGCCAAAAGCGTTACGGTGGAATGATCCCTCGATGGGGGGGAGAGGGGAATACACGGGCTTCCGAATCATAATGATCCGCTGTTCTCCCGGTTTGCCCTTCACTCACCGCCTTAATCGCTTGCCAAAAACCTCGGCCACTTGTAGATGAGATTGGCCGAGACGGTGTATCGTTCCAGATTTTGAATCGAAGAAGGCCCTCCCAGATTCTCGTGTTCATATCCGTATGAGGTCGTAAGCATGGCGGTTAAATGCTCGGTAAGGTCTCTCTGGATTGAAGCATTGATCGAGTAGAAGTCGATCTTCTGGTTCCCCAGCGAGATCTGGTCGTTTGTGTTGTAT
>Ga0326728_10008303_pt1 | contig 25905 bp, 25 predicted proteins | sample MB3enrmetagenome_FD_207602 | JGI IMG/M metagenome (GOLD analysis project Ga0326728, IMG submission 207602) | Lab enriched peat soil microbial communities from McLean, Ithaca, NY, United States - MB31MN | ecosystem: Environmental > Terrestrial > Soil > Wetlands > Peat | place: USA: New York... | reverse complement strand
GGGCCGGAGTCCTGAGCAGCCCGGCTTGCCGTGACGGGTTGCATCGGAGATGAACCGTAATATACCTCCATGCAGCCTCGAAAATTCGCCAACTTGCTGACCCGCTATCCCCTGCGTAGTGGGGGCTAACTTACCGTATTTATCGGGTGTCATGGCCGCAATCGCGCCCAACCCATTCATCGTGAGCCACATACGGAGCAGGAAACAGCCGGTCTGCTGAACCGTGAAACTGCGTACCCCATTCGATGTGCGCACCGAAGGAATAGCGAGATAAAAACAAAAGCGTACATCATGTACTTTTATAAGCGTACATTATGGTACACTGCGTTCATGGAAGTCCCCATCACCCAATTTCGTAAGCAAATCTTTTCGCTCGTCAATCAGGCGCTCGACGGAAGCGAGGTCTGGATCAGGCACAAGGGCCGCCGCGTCAAGATCGTCCCCGAAGGCCAGCCCGCCAGCCGCCTGAGCCGGATCACGCCCATGGAGATCATGGTCGATCCGGCTTTCGATATGAACGATCCCGCTTTCAAGGCTGAGTGGCTGGCTGAGATGGAAAAGGAGTGGGAGAAGGACTGGGCTGGCCTTTGATTGCCTATCTCGATACTCACATCGTTCTATGGCTTGCGGCAGGCAAAGTCAATCGCCTGAGTTCCAAAGCACGTGGCCTTCTTGACAGGTCAGAGTTGCTGCTCTCCGCCATTGCATTTCTCGAATTCGAATACCTCCACGAGCTCGGAAAAACGAAGTTTCCTGCCCGGGATCTGCTGGAGAAGGTCAGCCACGAAACCAACCTGCGCCTCTGCGATCTTCCTTTTCCCTTGATTGCTGCCGCCGCCCTCGACGAAACGTGGACCCGCGACCCCTTCGACCGCCTCATCGTCGCCAACGCCAAAGCCAACGGCTTCGCCTGGCTCATCTCCGCCGACGAAGAGATGCGAAAGCACTATCCGCGAACGGTGTGGTAGGGCTCCGGCGCGGCGGTAAGATGGCATACGGGGCAATCGCTCGCCCGGCGCATGAACCGTACCATCGCGCCATGCGTAACTGTCGAGGAATTGATCCACCGTGGCCGGAAACCGTCTGCGTTTTTCTCTAATCAACGCAACATTATCGGCGCGGATCGGAATCGCTCGCTCTTCGCGCAAAAAAGGAGATGGATGATCAGGCACATTGCAAGCAGACTCGTGCTGATGGCTCTGGCTCTGGCGGCTCTTGCGCCGCTCGGCCGGGCGCAGGCGCAAATTGCCGGAGACTGGCAGGGTGTTTTGGCTGGCCAGTTGCATCTGACGCTGCACATTACCGCCGGAAAGGATGGCGCGCTCGCCGCTACCCTCGACAGCGTGGACCAGGGCGCGATGGCGATCCCCGTAACATCCGTGAAGTTGAAGGGCTCCAGGCTCAGCCTGACGGTCGACGCTGTTCACGGTACCTATGAAGGCACGGTTAACAAAGATAGCTCGGAGATCGACGGAACCTGGTCGCAGGGCCAGCCCATGGAACTGAACTTCAAGCGCGCGGTCCCGCGGGCCGAGGTTAAGCCTGCAGCGCCCTCCGACATCGACGGCCTGTGGCTGGGCGCGCTTGATTTGGGCGTGATGAAGCTGCGCGTCGTATTCAAAATCGTCAACACCGCGGCCGGCCTTACCGCTTCCGTGCAAAGTCCCGACCAGAGCCCGGCCTGGATACCCGTCACCTCCGTCACGCGCAACGGCGATGCGATCACTATCGCCATGAACCCGCTTGGCGCCACCTTTGAAGGCAGGATCGCAGCCGATCTCAGCTCGATCAAAGGCACGTTCACGCAACACGGCCAGCCCCTGCCGTTGACGGTCAAGCGGGTGAAGGACCAGTCGTCGCTGGAACTGCGCCGTCCGCAGAATCCCGTCAAGCCCTACCCGTATCATGAAGAGGAAGTGACATTCACCAACAGGACGGCCGGTAACACACTGGCCGCCACCCTCACCGTTCCGCCGGGCAAGGGGCCCTTCCCGGCGGTGCTGCTGATCGTCGGCTCAGGACCGCATGATCGCGACGAGAGCCTGATGGGTCACAAGCCGTTTCTGGTTCTCTCCGACTATCTCACCCGCAAGGGAATCGTTGTGCTGCGCGCCGATAAGCGCGGGGTCGGCAAATCCACCGGAGACCTCGCCAAAGCCACCACCGCTGACTTTGCCACCGACGCCGAAGCCGGCGTCGCCTATCTCAAGACGCGCGCCGAAGTCGATCCGCGCAAGATCGGCCTCATCGGCCACAGCGAAGGCGGCATCATCGCGCCTATCGTGGCCGCGCGCAACAAGGATGTGACCTTTATCGTATTGATGGCCGGCTCCGGCGTGCCCGGTGACCGGATTATTGTCGAGCAAGTGCGCCTCATCGCCGAAGTGAGCGGCGCGAGCAAGGAGAAGGCCGCCGAGAGCGCCGCCAAAGAGCAAGAACTGCTTACTCTGATCGAGAAGGAAAAAGACGACGCCGTCCTTGAAAAGACATTGCATGAGAAACTTGCCGCCAATGGAATGCCCGATGCCCAGATCAGCGCGTCGATCAGCGCTCTCATGTCGCCCTGGTACCGCAACTTTCTCAGCTACGATCCCGCGACGGCGCTGCGCCAGGTCGCCTGCCCGGTGCTGGCCATCAATGGCTCGCTCGACCTGCAGGTCCCGCCCGCGCTCAACCTCCCCGCCATTCGCGAGGCGCTCGAAGCAGGCGGGAATAAACACTATGAAGTGGACGAGTTGCCCGGCCTGAATCACCTCTTCCAGACCGCCAAGACCGGCGCGCCGAGCGAATACGGCGAGATCGAAGAAACCATCTCCCCGGTAGCTCTCGATAAGATCGCAACCTGGATTCTGAAGCAGTGAGGGACTTACTAAAATCCTCCGATGCGGGTTACTCGCCTGTGTGCAATGAAGCTGCGTGAGGGTGGATATCCGTTTATGATATCGGAGAGGCCAAGCGAGCGATGAGTGACGAACCTTTGGAAACGACGGGGAGTGCTGCCGCAACCTCTTCTCCACGTCCAAAAGTGATTGTGAATTTCTTCGGGTATGAACCGCCATTTGATCCTGTTCCAATCGTGGAAAGAATGGTGGCATCCGTTCCACCGAAGTATTTGATCGGGCTTAGTCAGATCGTCCTAACAAACTCATCAGGCCTATCACGCAAGATGCGCAGGAGCGTAACAAAAGCAAGAAAGCGCAAGGTGAAGAACGTCGAGGCCGGAGGGCTCTACCACGCCGCATGGCATGGCAACCGCGCTTGGATTGAGATATTCGTCGATAATGAGCTACGGGGAGTAGAAAACCGTTGGTGGTTCAAGATTAACTTCATACGTGAATCGTCACTGGCGGGTGTTGTATTCCACGAAATAGGGCACCACATTCATGCAACGATCCATCCTGAGTATCGAGACAAAGAAGACGTTGCGGATACCTGGAAGGTGAAACTCAGAAGGCAGTATTTTCGGGGTCGACATCCCTGGATAAGAGTAATTCTCTATCCTTTGAGCCCGCTAATACAGCTAATAATCAGATTTCTACAAGCAAAGTTAGCTTCCAAAAAATGAGACTGGCCCTACTCACAGGAGCAGGGCCGCTTGATTGAAGCAGCAATCAGAAAAAAATCACTGCTTCTCCGCCGCTGAGGCGATCTTGGCTTCGGCTTCACTGATGACGCGGAGAGCTTCGGTGTAGGCGTCCGCGCTGTCGCCGGCTTCGTTCCATTCCCTGTGGCCGCGCGCCAATTGCTCGTTGGCTCTGGGCACATCGATCTCCTCGGGCTTGAGCGCGTCACTGGCCAGAATGGTGACGCGGTCGCCTAGCACCTCGGCAAAGCCCCAACTGACGTTGTAACGCAGCACGCTCTCCGGGCCGCCGGAGGTAAGGTCTGCCCCGGTGTGGATGATGACGTCCCCGGCACCCAGCTCGGCCACCAGCGGCGCGTGGCCGTAGAGCACCTCGAAGTAGCCGTTTTTCGCCGGCAGCTCGACCGCGGCCGCCGCATGATCGAAGAAGATGCGCTCGGGAGTGACCAGCCGCACGCGGAGTTGATTGGTTTCGTCAGCCATGGGCTCCTTCCAGTCGCTAGTTCACAGTTCTCAGTTCTCAGTCATAACTGATATTGCAGCACCGTGCCTTCACTGACAACTGAGAACTGACAACTGAGAACTGCATTACACGCTCGCCTTCAGCTTCTCTGCGGTCTCCAGCACTTCTTCAATTGCGCCCTTCATGTAGAAGGCCTGCTCGGGGATGTCGTCGTACTTGCCCGCGATGATCTCCTTGAAGCTGCGCACCGTGTCAGCCACCTTCACGTACGCCCCCGGAATGCCGGTAAACTGCTCGGCCACGTGGAAGGGCTGCGAGAGGAATTTTTGCACCTTACGGGCGCGAGCCACGGTGAGCTTGTCTTCCTCGGAAAGCTCGTCGATGCCCAGAATGGCGATGATATCCTGCAAATCCTTGTAGCGTTGCAGAATCTTCTTCACACCCTGGGCAACGTCGTAATGATCCTGGCCGACGATGCGCGCGCTTAAGATGCGCGAGGTCGAGGCCAGCGGATCGACGGCGGGATAGATGCCCAGTTCCGAGAGCGGACGGCTCAGCACGGTCGTCGCGTCCAGGTGAGCGAAGGTCGTCGCCGGGGCCGGGTCCGTTAAATCATCCGCCGGCACATAGACGGCCTGAACCGAAGTGACAGAACCCTTGCTCGTCGAAGTTATGCGCTCCTGCAACTCGCCCATCTCGGTGGCCAGGTTCGGCTGGTAGCCTACGGCCGAGGGCATGCGTCCCAGCAGCGTCGAAACCTCCGAGCCAGCCTGCGTAAAGCGGAAGATGTTATCAATGAAGAGCAGCGTGTCCGAGCCTTCCACGTCGCGGAAGTACTCGGCCACGGTCAGCGCGCTCAGGGCCACCCGCAGGCGCGCTCCGGGCGGCTCGGTCATCTGGCCGTAGACCAGCGCGCACTTCGAGTTGGCCCAGTCGCCCGGCTTGATCACGCCCGACTCGGTCATCTCCAGCCACAGATCGTTGCCCTCACGGGTGCGCTCGCCCACGCCGCCAAAGACCGAGTAGCCGCCGTGGTTCTTGGCCACGTTGTTGATCAGTTCCATGATGACGACCGTCTTGCCCACGCCTGCGCCGCCGAAGAGGCCGATCTTGCCGCCCTTCAGAAACGGTTGAATCAGGTCGATGACCTTGATGCCGGTCTCGAACATCTCCTCGTGGGTGACCTGCTCGTCGAAGAGCGGCGCGGGCCGGTGAATGGGCATGCGCGACGTCTCGCCGATGGGACCGAGTTCGTCCACCGGATTGCCGATCACGTTGAGTACGCGGCCCAGCGTCTGCTTGCCCACCGGCATGCTGATAGGGCCGCCGGTGTCGATGGCTTTCATGCCGCGCACCATGCCGTCGGTGGCTTCCATGGCCACGGTTCTGACACGCCCCTCGCCCAGATGCTGCTGGACTTCAAGGATCACGCTGATGGGCGTGGGCACGGTGAAGCCCTCGCTGGTGACGCGCAGCGCCTGATAGATGGGCGGCATCGTCGCTTCTTCAAACTGCACGTCCACCGCGGGACCGGAGACCTTGATTACCTTGCCGATATTCTCTGCCATTTTTCTGCCTTTTCAAATTCTGAACTTCCGCTAATCCAAAGCCTTGTGCAACAACAGTCGATTGAATGACCTTGCTTTTTTCTCGACTTTCGCCGCCTCTTCCGCTGTTATCAGGTCTCTCTGCGTTAGAGAAGGATGTTTTTGTTCCATGATCAATCGTCTTTGCAGGAACTCATTATCGATTTCCGTCAAATCCAGATACATCGATAATGCAACGACGAATTCTTTGTCCCGCTCTGTCCATGCTGCTCGCTGTGCAACATCCACCTCTTGTTTTGCTTGTCCATCTTTTACAGCAAAATCGGATTTGCTAATCGATTCGAAATTCTGTAACGAATCAATCTGTTCTATTGCCACACGGGCGGCTTTTCGCTCCCCGGGTGTAAGCCAGCACCGTTCAATCGCAGTCCATGCAATCAATCCTGCAACAACAATTCCGAACCCGATAAAAATCCTCCGCGTTGTTCTTTCGCTCCAAAGCTCAATCTGCAAAAGCTCACGGAACTTCATTTCAAACCCTCACAGCATTACTTCCCTCATGGGCTAAAGCCCGTCGTTTACTCTGCTCACTTCGGCACGACTGAAGTCGTGCCCTTTCAAAACTCGTCACTACATCGCGGGGCAAGAACAACTGATCCCTGATCTCTGACCCCTGTACTACTGCGCCGCCGCTCCACTTACAATCTCAATGATCTCCTTGGTGATGGCCGCCTGGCGCACGCGATTCATATGCAGCGTGAGCGCGTCGATCATATCCGAGGCGTTGTTGGTTGCCGAATCCATCGCCGTCATGCGCGCCGCATTCTCCGCGGCCACCGACTCCGTCATCGCGTGGTAGAGCATGGAGGAGATGTACTGCGGAATCAGCCCCGCAAACAATTCTTCCGAAGGCTGCTCGTAGATGTAGTCCACCTGAGCGGTGCCGAACTTCTTTGCTTCCTCGTCGGCTTCGGTGGTGTCGGCCGCTTCAATCAGGATGCCCGCCGAGAGAGCGGCCTCGGCGGCGCGCTCGCGCTCCTCTTCGGTCGGTTCCACCGCGCCCGCGATCTGCGGAATGCCGATCTTCATCAGCGGCAGCAGCTTCTCCACCACCAGCCGCTGGGCGATCACCGATTTGAATTCGTTGTAGACGATGTAGGCGGCGTCGATCTCCTCGTGAATGTAGCGGGCGATCACACTCTGCGCCAGCTCGAAGACGCGGCTTTGTTCGAGCTTCAACAGCATCCCCGGATGGTCGCCGGTGACCTCGACCTTGGCTTTACGTTCACGCACCTTGACGACATTGCCATTCTCGTCGGTCTGCTCGATGTAAACGGCCACCGGATAGCGCCGCCGCATCAGGTCGCGCGCCTTGCGGCCCACCGCCTCCACGTCAATTTCCTTGTCCGTGTTACCGGCGATGAATTGAAAGGCCGTCTTGATGATGTTAGCGTTGAAGGCGCCGGCAAAGCCCTTGTCGCCGCTGATAACAATCAGCAGAATCCGCTTCTCTTCGCGCGTGGCAAAGAGCGGATGGCGGAGGTTGCCCGTATCCTCGTCAAAGATATCCACGCGCCGGGTCAGCGACTCTAGCACGCTGGTGATCATCTTGGCGTAAGGCCGCGCCGCCAAAGCACGCTCCTGCGCGCGCCGTAGCTTGGCCGCCGCCACCATCTTCATGGCCTTGGTAATCTGCCGCGTGTTCTTCACGCTGCGGATGCGTCGCCGTAGATCGAGTACGTTTGCCATGGTCAATTTCTCAGTTCTTAGTTGTCAATTATCAGCAGGACGCCTGTAACAGAATCGGCACTTACTGAGAACTGACAACTGAGAACTCGTTTACGCCTTTACCGCGGCCTCAAGCTCCGCCTTGAAATTCGCCGCGTATTCCTTTAGCGCCGCGTGCAGCTTGCCGCGTAGATCGTCGTCGAGTGCCTTCTTCTTGGTCAACTCCTCGATCAGCGCCGTCTGCGCGGAGTCAAAGTACTTATACAGGCCAACCTCGAAGGCGCGAATATCGCTGATCTGGAAATCGTCCAGATAGCCTTGCGTGCCGGCGAAGAGCGACACCGTCTGCTGTTGCCAGGTGAGCGGCTGGAACTGCGGCTGCTTGAGCAGTTCCGTCAGGCGCGCGCCGCGGTTGAGCTGCTTCTGCGTGAGCGGGTCCAGGTCGGAGCCGAACTGCGCGAAGGCCGCCAGCTCGCGATACTGCGCCAGATCGAGCTTGAGCGTTGCGCCCACCTGCTTGACCGCCTTGATCGCCGCCGAAAATCCCACGCGCGATACCGAGAGGCCCACGTTGACCGCCGGACGCACGCCGGAGTTGAAGAGATCGGTCTCCAAAAAAATCTGTCCGTCGGTGATCGAAATGACGTTGGTCGGAATGTAGGCTGAAACGTCGCCCGCCTGGGTCTCGATCACAGGCAGCGCGGTCAGTGATCCGCCGCCCTTGGCGTTGCTCAACTTCGACGAGCGCTCCAGCAGGCGCGAGTGCAGATAGAAGACGTCGCCCGGATAGGCTTCGCGGCCCGGTGGACGACGCAGCAGCAGCGAAATCTCGCGGTAGGCCATGGCGTGCTTGGAAAGATCGTCGTACATCACCAGCGCGTGCTTGCCGTTGTCGCGGAAATACTCGCCGATGGCCGTCGCCGCGTAGGGAGCGATGTAGAGCATCGGCGCGGGTTCGGAGGCCGAGGCGGCGACGACGACCGTGTGGCCCATCGCTCCAGCTTCGGTCAGCGTCTGCACGACCTGCGCAATCGACGACCGCTTCTGCCCGACAGCGCAGTAGATGCAGATCAGGTCGTTCTTGGCGTTGTTGATAATGGTGTCCAGCAGTACGGCGGTCTTGCCCGTCTGGCGGTCGCCGATAATAAGCTCGCGCTGGCCGCGCCCGATGGGAATCATCGCGTCGATGGCCTTGAGTCCCGTCGCCATCGGCTCGCGCACCGGCTGACGGTCGATGATGCCGGGAGCCAGCCGCTCGATGGGCAGCGATAGCATCGAGGCAATGGGCCCCTTGTCGTCGATGGGCTGGCCCAGAGCGTTCACTACGCGGCCGATCATGCCCTCACCCACCGGCACGCTCAAAATCGTCCCGGTGCGCTTGACCTCGTCGCCCTCGCTTAACTCGGTGTACTCGCCCAGAATCACCGCGCCCACCGAATCCTCTTCGAGGCTCAGCGCTAGCCCGGCAATGCCGTGCGGAAAGCTGAGCAGCTCGCCGGCCATCACCTTGTCCAGCCCGTGCATCCGGGCAATGCCGTCGCCCAGCGAAGTGATGGTCCCGACTTCGTCCACCTGAACCTTCGAGTCGTAGTTCGCGATCTGATCGCGAAGAAGTTGCGTAATCTCGTCTGCCTTGATCTGAGCCATTTCTGTCCTTTGTGGGGCTAGTTCCTGGTCCCTAGTCCCTTAATCCCTGGCTCGTGCCGCTATCCAGCGACAAGAGCTTCCTTCAACCGCTCCAGCCGTCCGCGAACCGAACCGTCGTACACCGTGGAGCCGATGCGCACCACCGTTCCGCCGAGGATAGATGTGTCCAATTTGAATGTTGCCTGAATCTCCGCGCCGGCCAGCTTGCCGACGCCGGCCACCAGCTCAGCGCGCTCCGGTTCGCTGAGTTCGCGGGCGGTCGCAATCTCCACTAAACGAATACCCTGTCGCTCCCGCATCTCCGCGCGCCAGGCTAGGACCACCTCGCGCACCTCGCCGATGCGGTCGTTATTGATGAGCAGCGCCAGCAGGTTGCGCTGCACCCTCCAAAGCCCGAGCCGCTCGTTCATCTTGTCCAGAATCACTACCTTCTGCGGGGCGGCAACGGCCGGATTGACAAACAGATCGCGCAACTCGGCGCTCTCATCCCATGTAGTCAGAAAGTCGTCGAACTGCCGGTCGAGTACCGCCGGGTCCAGCTTCTCCTGGGTGACCACGTCGGCAAAGGCGTGGGCGTAACGCGCAACAAAGGCTGCCATCTACTTCTGCCCTCCCTTGCTCCCGCTCAGGTTTGCGTCGCCCAAAAACTCGGCAATCAGCGCGCGGTCGGTCTCCGCCGTGAAGGTCAGTTGCTTCGCTGCCTGGTCGATGGCCAGATCGGCGGCAAAATGGCGTAGCGCGCGGCGAGCCTGGGCGGCTGAGGCTTCAATCTCCTGCTCGGCGGCAGCCACGATGCGGGTGCTTTCTTCAGCCAAAGCGGACTTGATGCGCGCTTCGTCCTGATTGCTTTCCTCTTCCACCTGGGCGCGAATCTTGGCAATCTCACTGTCCAGGCCTGCGAACTTGGCTTCGATAGCGCCGAGCCTCAGGTTGGCCTGCACGGTCGCCTTGCGAGCTGCATCAAGGTCTGCGCGCACCTTCTCGCCGCGCGTGTGCAGCACTTTGGGCAGAACCTTGGCCAGAGGAACGCTGATCAGCAGCACGACGATGCCGAAGTTGAGGAACTCGAAGAGGTTGGCCGTCGTCTCCACGCTCAAATGAAACGTCCGGGCCGTCCACTTCACCACTGGGCCTTCCAACCGGAAGACGTTGTTCTGCTCCTCCTGTGACTTAACGACTACGTTAGGCGCCGAGGCCTGTGCCGGCTGGACCGCCGGCGTCGATTCCTGGGCCACGAGCCGCAAGGGCATTGCCGTCAAGCCAATGACAACCGCCGCCAATAGGGCAAAATGAAGAACTAGGGCGTAGCGCGAGCGCGGTATGAAATCTGGCATGAAATCTTTCAACGGGAACCCCCGGTGGCCACGGGCAGAACTGCGCGCACCACCTGGCGAGCCAAATCCCCGGCGGAGGCCTGAATCTCTTGTCTTGCCAGCGCGGCCTCGGCTTCCAGCGCCGCCTTGGCCTGGCTCACCTTGAGCGCGGCGGCCTTGCGGGCCACGTCCAGCGCCGCGTCTCGCTCGGCATTCCATTGCTTTACGCGCGCTTCGCGCAGCTTGAAGACCTCGCCGCGCGCCAGGCGCAGCTTCTCAACGTACTCGGCCGCCCTGGCTTCGGCCAGCGCTAAGGCCTGCTGCGCGGCTTCGATGGCGCCCTCGGTGCGGTTGCGGCGGGCTTGAAGAGTTTTGGTAAGCGGTCCCTGCACCAGGAACTGGTAGCTGAGAACCAGCACGATAAAAAGCAGCATCGTGGGCACGGCGCCAAGAAAAAGCGTCCCGAGTTGTTGAAAAATCACTTGCATGCTGGTCCGATTCGTCCAGATTGTCCAGATTGTTCAGGCGGTCTCTGTGGTTCTATTGTCTCAGGTGGAACACTTTTTTGTATCAGGAGCGAACCCTCAAGTCAACGAAAACGGCCCCGATTCCGGGACTCCCGTGATGGTTGTCACTTTGTAGGAAGAATTATCCAAGAAAGAACTTGATTTCATCCAAAACAGGCCTAGACTTAGGGTATCACCTAAGACCCGGTCCAGGGTCCAGCGGGCTGTAGGCTTCAGGAAGTACGTCCACTCCCGAAGTTCGCAGCCCGCCTCTTACTTTTCAGGTATTTTTTCTCTGCTTTGATAGGGCACTGGCTTAAGCCCTTGAGGGAATACTGACTCGCTACGGTTTATTCCCGGTGGCCGCCGGCTCCACGTTCAGCAACCCCTGCGTGCGCAGCCAGATCTCCAGCAAGTTGGGCCATTGGTCTAGAGCCGGATCGCCCTTGCCCAGCCCGGTCCCGTGGGGGCCGTTGGAGAAGATGTGCGCCTCAGCGGGCACCCCGGCCTTGACCAGCGCCTCATAAAAGCGCAGCCCCTGCTCAACCGGAACCGTCCTGTCGCTGAAGGTATGGAACCAGAAGGTGGGCGGCGTCTCCTTGGTGACAAAAAGATCTGGAGAGGATGCGGCCCGCAACGCCTCGCATGTGTCCATCAATTTGAAGAGCTTGCAGTAGCTCAGGTGGCTGGTATCGCTGCTGATGGCGCCGATCCACGGGTAGCCGAGAACCAGATAGTCCGGCCGGCTGGAGACGCGCTCAATAGGATCGTCGGCGTCGGGATTACCGGGAATGAACTGTGTGGCCGCCAGCGCGGCCAGGTGCCCGCCGGCCGAGAAGCCGATGATTACAATGCGGTTAGGCGCGATATGGTAGTCCGCGGCCCGCGCCCGTACCAGTTGCACGGCGCGCCGCGCGTCGATCAGCGGAACCGGCAGTAGGTAGCCGTTCGAGCTGAGCCGGTAGCTTAGAACGAAGGCGCGAAAGCCGCGCGCGGCGAACCAGTCGGCCACCTGCCGCCCCTCCAGGTTGGCCGCCAGCATCAGGTAAGCGCCGCCCGGCAGAATCACCACGGCGGAGCCGTTCTCGTGGCCCCTCTGCGGCTCGAAGATGGTCAGCGTGGGTGTGTCCTCGCAGGCCTTTCCCTTGGCCTCCGGCGCGTCGCCCGGCCACAGGCGGATGGTCTGAATGCCCAGAAAGGCATTGTTGTCGCCCGCCGTCGCGCAGGGTTGCTTCTGCCCGAGCGCCGCCGCGCAGGCCAGCAAACTGAAAACACAAATCCCAATAAACTGTTTCATGACGAACCTCAATCCCGCTGGAGAGGATTATAGCCAGATCGCCTCATGGCCTGAACGGCAGCTTGCGGCCTGCGCGGTCAGCTCTTCCGCCAGCCCAAAGCCATAACGGGCAAAGTAATAAGCCGCGCCGTGCAGCCGCTCCTGCAAGACGCCGTCGGGATAGAGTGACTGGCTGATGGACTCGGCGTGGCGCGCGAGCGAGGCCTCGCGCTGCAACTGGAAGTTGGCCGCCAGCGTCCGCAAGCGGCTCATCTGGTAGCGGATTTTGCCGGCCGCCGTCTCGCCCGACCAGCCCAGGCCCTCATCAAGCGAATGCATCCAGTCGAGCAGCGGGATCAACTCGGCGTCCAGCGCCAGCTCCGCCGCCTCTATGCTTCGTTTCCCTGCCGCCGGAATCGACCGGCCAGCCAGCAGTTGCCCGAGCGAGGCCGGGCTCTCCGCAAAGACCTGTTCCAGTGTGAGGTTGTGCTGGCGCAGCAGCTCGCCAATGCCCGGCTCAATCAGCGTCGCCGAGAGGCGCGGCAGCACCGGCGTCACCCGGCTCAGAATGCGTTCGTAGAGTACGGAAGACTGGGCAATGTAGGCGATCTCAGCCGGTCCGCCGATGAGCTCCGAGGTAGAGAGTAGGAAATCCTGAAAGACGGGCCGCAGCAGCGCCGATGGCGAGATGCGCTCCGGTTCGGCGTCGAGAATGCCGAGCAGCTCCGCTGTGGAAAAGCTCTGCCGCCCCGCCTGCCACAATCCTGCCGGCTCGGCAGCGCTGGGAGCCAGCCGCTTCAGCGCGAGGCGCGCGCCGCTGCTTTGATCGATCAGGAACAACAGGCTCGATTGCTCTCCGACAGCCACCTGCGCATGATAGCCGGCCGCTTCCAGCGCCCGATTGCGCTCCACGAGCGCGGTGTGCAGCTCGTCGGCGCGCTCCACAGCCGCGCGCAAGACTGGCGCGCCGATGCGGTGAAAGGCGCGGCTGCCTGCGTCCACCACCAGCAGCCCCTGCGCGGCGAAGGCCCGGGAATAAAACTCCGCAAAGGCTTGGGCGAAGGTGCGTCCCGGCTGGTAGGCCGCGGCCAACGCCTCCATTGCGTCTGAAGCTCCGAGCAGTTCGTAGGCCTGATCGACCAGCGGCAGGATCGAGTCGTTCAGCATTAGGCCGCCCACCGGGCGCGCGGCCTCGGGAGCCGCCACATACTCCAGCTTGCGCAATTCACGGCGCGCTGGGAAGACAGCGTGGTTGATCTCGGCAAAGTCGTGGTCTTCCGTGGCCAGCCAGAAGATGGCGGCGTGCGGCTGGCCCGCTGCCGTCGCCTCGCGTGCGCGGGCCAGTGCAGTGGCCGCCTTGAAGGGCGTGAAGAGCGGACCGCCGAAGAGGCCCACCTGCTGGCCGGTCACCACAACGCCCGCGCCGCCGCTGAGAGCTTCGAGCGCCGCCGTCTGCGAAGAGGCCGCGTTTTGCCCTGCCAGCAGCCGCAGCAGCTCCGGCCAGTGCGTGGGCAGAGGTGGGCGCGCCTGTCCGCCCCCCGGCGGATCCGTGCCTGGCGGCATCGGGGCGTAAAACGCCCGCGCCGCCGCCGTGCCGGAGCAGTACTCCAGAAAGAGCCGGTGCAGCCCCGGTACGACGCTGATGGGATGACACTCTGCGGTCAACAACTTACTCTCTAAACGATCTTAAATCTGAAAGCGGATCTCAGGCGCGCGGACAAAGATGAGATTCGGCTACTGTTAAGGATGTTACGCCAACGCAAATTGATGCACGCATGACGAATCTGGTGCTGCGCGCGGGCCTTGGTGTGCGTATACTCTATTCTGAATTGCGCTGGAACGCGCTTCGAGGAGAGAGAAGAGATGCCCAAGACGAAGAAAGCGGTGAAAGCCGCCGAGCCCGAGACCGCGGAAGCTGCGGCGCCAGAGATTGCAACGGTAGTGAAATCTGAGAAAGCAAAAGCTGCCAAACCCAAGGCCGTGAAGCCCAAAAAAGCTAAGGGCACCAAGCCCAAGGCAAAAAAAACCGCAAAGCCCAAAGGATCAAAGGCCGCAAAGCCTAAAGTAGCTAAGGCCGCAAAACCCAAGGCAATGAAGGCTCCCAAGGTGATCGCGGAGCAAAAAGCAGAGTTGCTCAGCTCCGAAGTGGTCTTCGAAGGGCCGCTCTTCCGTGTGCTGCGCGACCGGTTGATTGAGCCGGGCGGCAGTGAGGAAGTGCGCGACGTCGTCCGTCACAACGGCAGTGTGGTCATCCTGGCCATCGACAACACGAAAAGCAAGAAAAATCCCTGGGTCGTGATCGAGCGGCAGTACCGCCATGCCGCCGGCCACTTCCTGTGGGAGCTGCCGGCCGGCAAGCTGGATCCCGGCGAGGACGCCTTGCAAGGCGCGCAGCGTGAATTAGAGGAGGAGACCGGCTACCGGGCAAAGAAGTGGAAGCCGCTGGTCGAATACTATCCCAGCCCCGGCTTTGTGGGCGAATCGATGAAGGTCTTCACGGCCGAGGGCCTGGTGGCGGGCGACCCCCATCCGGAGGAAGACGAGCGGATCGAGTTTCGCCTGGTCAAACTCTCCCAGGTGATCAAGCTGATTGAAAAGGGCGCGATTCAGGACGGCAAGACACTGAGCAGCGTGCTTTTGTACGCGCGCAAAGTAGCAGGCAAGCACGGCAAGTAGCGGAGGAAGTGTAGCCCCGCTTCAAGCTATTCTCTCCAGACAGAGCCGGCGCTCCACCGCCGGCTCTCTCTCCTTTTGCACCGATGCCGTCTAAAAAATTTGTAACCGATGATGGATTTTTGAGTCAAAATGAATATCGGCGAGTATTCCCCAGTTCGCTGCTCGCTGTAACTCACAGGATGTAAGGAAGGTGGGGGCCTGTGGCTCAGTACAAAGGGAAGGTCAAGTGGTTCAACAACGCCAAGGGCTACGGATTCATTGGACGTGAAGACGGGCCGGATGTATTTGTCCACTACTCCTCGATTCAGTTGGACGGGTACAAAACGCTGAAAGAGGGCGATGACGTTGAGTTCGACATCGTTCAGGGGCAGAAAGGCGCCCAGGCGGATGCGGTTGTCCGGCTACGGGACTCTGTCACCAGCACAGCCTAGAGGCGTTGAAGACCAGGCGTAAGTGCAAGACCGCCGCCCGGTGGTACGCGTGAGTGCGCCCATTTTTATACTCCATGTCACAGTAAAGTTCCTCCACTTAAATGATTTGTTTTCTATATATTTCAGGATGAAACCTGCATTCGGAGACCCCGTATTCAGGGCTGTTCTATAAGAGAAATAACTTCGCGCCATGCAGCTTTCAGCAGTAGCGTAATCGAGGTATCCGCTGCTGATTTCGTATCGTTCCCGGGAATAAATGTGAAATTCATGGCCCATTTTGCGTCAGCCGGGATAAGATAATGGCGCTATGAGCTTACTCCATCAGGAATCCCAGGAAGAGATTGACGACGCCGCTCTCGGCGAAGAGTTCACCAAGGGCAGCAGCCACGTGGTCCGGGCGGGCTTCATCGCGACCGTGCTGGTCACCGTCGTCGTCGCCATCGTAGTGCTGGCCAGCCACAAACCGCTGGTGGCCAGCGGCGAGATTGTTCAGGTTTGGGCTTATCCCGAGCATGGCCAGACCTCGGGGACCGACGCTAATGGCGATGCCAAGTCCCAGGAGAGCTTCGACCAGGTGCTGCTCTTCGCTCGTGTGAAACTGCACAACCGGAGCAATATTCCGCTCGTCGTGCAGGATGTTCTGGCCAATGTCAGGCTGGCGGACGGGATTCCGCTCTCCGTTTCCGCGGGAAGCGTGGCGCAATTCGAGGAGGCATTTCTCGCGTATCCCAAGCTGGACGCCCCGTATGGCAAGCCGCTCGCGCACCATATAGTCCTCGACCCGGGGCAGAGCGTGGACGGTACCGCTTTCTGGGTCTTCCGGATGACCAAACAGCAGTGGGACGCACGCAAGGACTGGCTACCGGACCCGAATCGCGGTGATCCGGGGTCGAAGTCCGGCCTCAACTTCACCGTCTCTATCCAGTACCAGCAAGACCTGGTGCTCGCGCCTCAAACAGCGGTTATGGAACAGTAGGCGGAACCGGCGCGTTCTTCGGCGTTGTCAGATAGCCGGAGATCTGGTCATTCTTTGCGCCCACGGAGTTGACCACGATCTCGAAGAGCAGTGAATCCTTGCCGCTGTAGAACTGCAGCGGCTCGTTCAGGTTGCGATCCTTCTTCTCGTACTCTTTGTCGTCGGAGTAGACCACCAGGGTGAACTTGCTCTTCTTGTAGTCGGCCTTCTTCAACTCTAGGCTCACCGTTCCTACCGGCTTCTTTTGGCCCTTGCCCTTGGTGAGGGTGAACGAGTAGTAGTTCCGGTCGCCCCTGTGCTTAAGCAGTTCCAGCTCTTCCTGATTGCGGGCAATCAGGCTGCTGTGGCTGCTCAAATCCCCCTTCATCGACGTCAACTGGCTGATGGTTGTGGCCAGGTCGCTCTGCGTCTTGCCCAAATCGGTCTTCACCCCGCCCACGTCGGTCTTCACGCTGGACACATCGTTGGAAACGGCGGTCACAGCCTGCGCGGTCTGCTTTTGCGCGCTGGCCAGCCGCTGCGCATCGGCCTCGTTGCGCTCCTCGCGGCGAACGATCTCCTGGGCACGCTCGTCCATCTGCTTCTGCGTCAGCCCCAGCGAGTTGCCCAGCTCCTCGGTTGCCACCTTGAGGTGAGCGTCGGTTTCGCGCAGTTCCGCGGCCAGCTTCTTGTTCTGTTCGTTGGCCGCGTCAATCTCCTTTTGCTGGGTGGTCAAGGTGCCGCTCTGGTTGTAGTTCCAGATCAAACTGCCAATCCCGATTAACAGGGCTATGGCGATGGCCGCCAGCAGCGCGCCCGAATAGCTGCGCGGGTTATCGTCAAGAACACTCATGTTGTTTGCCTCTCTGTGACGGCCCGTCATGCGGACCGCTTCTGTTGTAGGGCGTCTTCCGCTCCGGTTAGACGCCACTCAAAAAACTCTTCCGGAATTCCCGTCTATGCCGGATTCCGTCCGGAATACCAGATGACGAAGCTCTCGCTCCGCGCGCCCCTGGGGAATCTACAGAATATAGAAGTATTCCGCCTGATGTGGAAAAAGATGACCCTCTTTATACATAGCACACCCAAAAAGAGCCTTCAGAGCCGCTTCCGCCCGGCTGTCGTCCCATGCTTCGTGACAACCAGTGAATCACTGCGTTATAAACATCTATACAGCATATTCAGGCGCCGGGCTTTTTTTAGGCCAGGACAGCCGCCCCATCGTCAGGAAATCATCGCAAAGGGGAAATCGAGGGCCATGTCGACCGCTGTCGCTGGAAAGGGTCTGGAAGGAATTGTCGCAGCGAACTCCGGGATCTGTTGGATCGACGGAGAGGCGGGCGTGCTCTCCTATCGGGGGATCGACATCCACGAGTTGGCCGTTCACTCCACCTTCGAGGAGACGACCTACCTGCTGTGGAACGGCATCTTGCCCAACGAGTTCGCCCTGCGCGAGTTCCAGTCGCAGCTGTCACTGGCCCGGGGGCTGGACTTCCGCATCGTCGATATGCTGCGCGGCATCCCCGCCTCGGCAACACCCATGGAGGTCCTGCGCACAGCGGTCTCGGCGCTCAGCTTTTACGATGCCGACGAGAAGGACAACTCGCACGACGCGAATGTCCGCAAGTGCTACCACCTGACCGCGCAGATAGCCATGATCGTGGCCATCTACGACCGCCTGCGCAAGGGCCTAGATGTGGTGCCGCCCGACCGCTCGCTGAACCATGCGGCCAACTTCCTGTGGATGCTGAACGGAGTCAAACCTTCCGAGACTGCTGTAAAGACCATGGATATGGCGCTGGTGCTGCATGCCGAGCACGAGTTGAACGCCTCCACCTTTGCCGCCCGCGTCATAGCCGCCACCCTGGCCGACGTCCACTCGGCCGTCACCGGCGCCATCGGCGCGCTCAAGGGGCCGCTACACGGCGGCGCCAATGAAGGTGTCATGCGCCTGTTGCTGACCATCGACAAGCTGGGCGCCGATCCGGTCGAATACGTCAAGAATATGCTGGCCGCCAAGCAGAAGATCTCCGGCTTCGGCCACCGTGTCTACAAAACCGAGGATCCCCGCGCCACCCACCTGCGCGAAATGAGCAGGCAGCTCGGCAAGGACGCCGGCATTCCCAAGTGGTATGAGATGTCCCGCGCCATCGAGCTTTACATCAACGCCGATAAAAAACTCAACGCCAACGTGGACTTCTACTCAGCCTCCACCTATGCGACGCTGGGCATCGACATCGACCTTTATACGCCCATCTTCGCCATCAGCCGCATCGCCGGCTGGGCTGCCCACATCATCGAGCAGCTCGACGATAACCGCCTCATCCGTCCCCGCGCCGAGTACATCGGCCCGCCCTATCCCGCGCCCTACATTCCCATGGACGAGCGGGGATAGGGCAGCGGTCAGTGGTCAGTTGTCAGTAAGTTCGCTCACGCACACTCTCGGTCAGCCCGGTGGCCAAAAGACATGCTGCTTCTGGCGCGTGAAGCTGTAAGCGATCCACAGCTATCCCAGGCAGGTCATCCGCGCGACTGTATTCTTTCATCAGCGCAACTTGTTTCCATCCACTGTGTTCCAGCCATAGAGGAACGATCAATGAAAGTCATGTCTGCTGGATTTCTCTTCGGAGTTTACCTGTTTCTGGGTTACTCTTCCAACAGCTGGCTTTTGACAGCCCAGGCCCAGCCGGCCTCACCAGCGCTTCCTCAGTCCTCGCCCACTCCGCCCGATCCCAACTCGCAGGTCTACCACATCGAGCTGAGCACGCTGCGCGATTGTCTGCATGGGCATTGTCCGTCCCGCTTTACAGACAGGAACTTCGCGGTTTCTCAGAATGGCCATCAGTATCCAGTCCGTGTTTCGCTGCCATTCAAGGCAAACTCGGCGGATGCATCGGGATTTCCAACCAATCTGCTGGTTGTCTTTCCTTCCGGCACGCAGCGGCCCAAAGACGCTGATCTGGTGAGGAGTCTCAATCGGGTCCTTTCCGAAGGCTGGCTGGTCAGCGTCAACCGGCCGGATGGTAGCTATACCCCGTATGCGACAGCCGACTCGCTCGCAGCTGCACTGGCAGCCGCTCCCGCCGCACCCTTGACTGCCAGCCAAACGGATCAGGCCTCGCAATCAGAGATCGAGACGCTGGAGAGCTTTCCCGGCCGCAGGCTGCTGCTCCTGGTTGTTGACATACCGCGGGGTAAGCCTGCTCCTTTATGTTGGAGTCTGGCAATGAAGATCCATGCGCAGGCTTACATCGTTGACGGCGGCATGATAAAGATGGTGTACTACAACGAATCATGGGGCACTGGGAAAGCAAACGCCCCTAGGGGCGGCGATTATCTACCCAAAAAGGTTCGTTACTATAACAACGGCGTATTTCATGAGGTCACGTTTTCCGCGGCCATGAAGGACATGCTGAAGGATGCCCGCTACGACTACGATCTTCAATTTGCAATTCCAGACTCTCAGTCCGACACGGCCAGCCCGATCACACTTACTTTGCTCAAGACTAAAGGCCTTCTCCCCTATGGGCAGAAAGCGAAGCTATACACCGTGGCAGAGCGAGCCGCGGATGGAAGAACGATCGCTACCAGAACCACTCCCCCGCAGAAGTTGATCGTCGAATGTCAGTGATATTTGCTTATTCTTACTCTTTGCACCCCTGCCGCGCCTTCCATAGCAGATACAACCCCCATGCCGACAGCGTGCTATTGTCGCGAATCATGCCGTTGCGCATCATCTCTTCGAATTCGGCAATCGTAAACGAGCGAACGATGAGGTCGTGCTCCTCGGCGTCGGGAGCCCTCTCGCTCTCGGTCAGGCCAGTGGCCAGAAAGACATGCTGCTTCTGCCGCGTGAAGCCGTAGGCAATCCACAGCCATCCCAGATAAATCATCCGCGCGGCCACGAGGCCGGTCTCTTCTTTCAACTCGCCGCGCGCCAGCTCTTCGGGATCTTTGACTTCCATCTCCCAGCCGCCCTGGGGCAGCTCTAGCGCCCGCTCGCCAATGGTGTAGCGGAACTGCTCCACCAGCCAGACGCGCCCCTGGTCGATGGGCAGGATGATCGCCGCGTCTTCCTTCTCAACCACGCCGTAAACGCCTCGCTCGCCGTTGGAGCGCAGAATCTCATCCTCACGCAGCATCATCCAGTGGTTGCGATAGACCTCTCGGCTGGCAAGAGTAGTGATGGCGGGCGTGGCTTTCATGGAGTCTCCTTTGCGCTCTCGTCCCGCAAACGGTACCGCCGCAACCGCCCGATCAGCGAAGCCGGACCGCTGACCGTCAGCCGCACCAGGTTGCCTTCGTACTCGCGGCTGTGCACAACCATGCCCGCTTCAATCGCCGACAGCACTGCGCCCTCCTGCTGCGGAACGCGCAGTTCGGCAGTGAGCTGTGGGTCAGAGTGCAGCGCGCGGTCAATGGCTGCCAGCAGCGCCTCCATTCCTTCGCCGGTGCGCGCCGAAACAGCCACCTCGGCCCCGGCCGCGCTCCGCTCCAGCAGACCCGCGCGCCCATGCTCGCCCAGCAAATCAATCTTGTTCAACACCTCGATGCGCGGTTTGGCAAGGCAATCCAGTTCGCCTAAAACCCGCTCGACCTGCGCCTTCTGCTCCTCGCCATAGGTCGAGTTCGCGTCGCGGATGTGCAGCAGCACCTCGGCCTGCGCCACCTCTTCCAACGTGGCGCGGAAGCTGGTCACCAGCGTGTGCGGCAGGTTGCGGATGAAGCCGACCGTGTCCGACAGCAGCACCTTGCGGCGGCTGGGAAGTTCGATGGCTCTCAGCTTCGGGTCCAGCGTTGCGAACATCTTCGGCGACTGCAAGACCTGGGCGCCGGTCAACTGGTTGAAGAGCGTGCTTTTGCCGGCGTTGGTGTAGCCGACCAGCGCCACCGTGGGCACCGGGACCGACTCGCGCCGTCCTCGCTGCTGCTTGCGCACCCGGCGCACTGACTCCAGTTCGAGCTTAAGATGATCGATGCGGCGTTGGATCTGGCGGCGATCGGTCTCCAGCTTGGTTTCGCCCGGTCCGCGCGTGCCGATGCCGCCGCCCAACTGCGACATCAGTTTGCCCTTGCCGCTGAGCCGCGGCAGCAGGTAGTCCAACTGTGCCAGCTCCACCTGCAACTGCCCCTCGCTGGTGCGGGCGTGGCGGGCAAATATGTCCAGAATCAACTGCGTGCGGTCCAGCACGCGGCTGGGCAGCGCAGCCTCCAGATTGCGCAGTTGGGTCGGCGAAAGGTCGTGGTCGAAGAGCACCAGATCGGCCTCGGTGGAGGCGGCGACGCCGCGAATCTCCTCCACTTTGCCGGAGCCGATCAGTGTGGCCGGATCGGGGCGCGCGCGGTGCTGCATGATCTCGGCCACCACCACGCCGCCGGCGCTCGCCACCAGCTCGCGAAATTCGGTGAGCGATTCCTCCGCGTCCAGCTCCGTCGAGGGACGCGCCAGAGCCGCTCTACCCGGTGAAACCACTGCAAAAGGAAGATCGGCGGACTCCGGCGCATCCGCAAAATCAGCGCCGTCCGGCTCCGCGCACACCACCACTTGCCGCGCGCCCGTCTGGGCTGCGCGGTTCCCACGGGAGCGGACTCCGAGGTCCATTCCCACCAGGACAGCTCGCTCCGCGGCTCCTCCCGAGTCGCCGGTCCGGCTTGTCTCGTAGGCCGCCCGAGAGCTCACACGGCCTGCTATCGCGGCTCCCCTATCGAGGTCGGCGAAGCCACTGCTATCGGACCAGGAACTGTGCCCAGCCCTGGGCGGAAATCGCTGTGCATCACGCCGCGGTTGCTCACCACGGTCGAGATGGCGTGTTTGAAGATCAACTGCTCCTGGCTGTTGTTCTCCAGAAGCACGGAATACTTGTCGAAGGAGCGGATCTTGCCCGTCAGCTTGACGCCGCTCACCAGATAAACCGTAATGGGGGTTTTGTCCTTGCGGACCGTGTTCAGGAACGTGTCCTGAATGTTTTGTGCCGGCTTGTTCTCCATGTGCCGATCTCCTACTCTACGTGGGGGGGGTTGGACGCATCTGAACAGCGTACTAATACAAATCGGCGGAAGCGGCGCCGGAAGCCCCGGAACCGCCTATTTCCGCAATGGCTCAACAATATATGGCTTCACTCACCTTTTCAACCCTGTTTTGCGGCATTATTGCGTTCCGGGCATTTTTTTCCTTTCCCGATCCATACATTGGGTCTACTTGTCTCGATTCTGGGACCTGGGAGACCATGCGGCTGCCGCATGGGGTTGTGAAAAACAATCCGATTCCGCCGCAGAGCCTGTGCGCGCGGCCCGCGAAGTCCTGGCCCTGCCCATCTACCCTGAGCTGCGCGAAGACGAGCAGCAAACGGTCGTCAGCGCCATCGCCCAGTTCCTGAGATGAACAGGCCAGGATACATCTTTCATTTCACTGCTGTTGTTGTTGCATCTGCTGCAAATCGATAAAGGGAATGACTGGCGCGGGGGGCTGCTGAGCGCGCTCGACCAGGATGCTCCAATCTTCGGGGATGGGAAGCTTGCGGTCGAGGGCGGGCGGTTCGGCGCTGGCCTCTACGTGTACAGCGACATATAACTCGCTTTCTGTATTGCCGCGGAAGATGCCATGCGTCGGCGGGACATCGGCGTAGTCGCGACCCACTGCGGTGCGGATGTGGCGATGGTGGGCGACTAGATTATTGGTGGGATCGAAGCCCACCCAGCCTAGCCCCGGCAGCAGCGCATCGACCCAGGCGTGGGTGGCGTCCGGAGTGGAGCGGTCGTGATCCTCGCTGGCGCGGTAAAGATAGCCGGAGACGTAGCGGGCGGGGATTTTCACATGGCGCAGCAGGGCAATCATGGTGTGGGCAAAGTCCTGGCAGACGCCCTTACCGCTGACGATGGCTTCATCGATGGGCGAATCGACACGGGTGGAGCGCGGCTCATAATCAAAGTAATTGAAGAGGCGCTGATTCAATTCCTGAACTAGCATCAAAGGATCGTCGCGACGGGTAACTCCCATCTGTTTGGCGAGCAGAGTGAGTGCGGGAGTTTCGACGGCAAAGGTGGAAGGCAGCAGCATCTCCCAGTAGTCGCCGGACTCGATCAAATCGTCCAGAGCCCCCCATGCGTCGGGTGAGAGAGAGCGGGGCACATCGGGCAGCGCCTGCTGCTCGACGACAGACTCGGCGACGATGACCAGTTGATTATGCTCGCCGGGAATATCGAAGTGCTGAACGGTGTTGCCCTGGTGGTCGCGATAACTGAAAACGCGGCAGCGGGGACTGACCGAGAGCGAAAAGTTGAGGCAGTGCTGGTTGGAATCCGAGCGCGGATGCATGCGCGTTTCCATAATGCTCTCGCTGATGGGATGCGCGTAGCGGAAGCGCGTGAGGTGCCGGATGGAATAGAAGTTCATGATTGCTCTCCTCTAACTCGCCAGCGCCGATTGAATCGAGTAATTCACATAGTAACGGTAGATCAGTTCGTGAATGCGCAGGCATTGCTCACGGATATTATGCAAAAAGGACGAAGTGTCGCCGTGCAGAATCTCGCCGATGGTAGTGAAGTCGAGCATGGCGTGAAGTCGCCCGATGCCGGAGATCAGATCAGCGGGCGGACGGCGGCCGCCGGTGCGCTGGATCGACTCGATCATATCGCGCATACTGTCCACACAGTAGCGGATGGCGTGGGGAAAGTCGCGGTTGAGCAGCAGAAACTCCAGAATGCGCGCGGCGGATACATCCGCTGTGTAAACCTGGCAATAGGCTTCAAAGGAGGTACAACAGCGCAACAGGCCAACTAACTCAAGATACTGATAACCTTCGTGCTCGCGCTCCTGCGGATGAAATAAATCAGGCTGATAGACCTCCAGCAGCGTGGCTGTGGCATAGGCGCGCTCGAGATAGCGGCCCAGGCGGATGAATTGCCAGCCGTGGCCGTGAATCATCGTAGAGTTACTTACGCCCTTGAAGAGATAAATACCATCGATGATGGAGGCTAGCGCATCGTTGATGCTGGAGCTGAATTGCGCCTCCGCCTGCGGCGCGTGAATCTGATGATAGAGCCGGTTGAGGCGTTGCCACTGCTCGGTAGAAATCTCTTCACGCACCTGGCGGGCGTTCTCGCGTGCTCCGTTTACGCAAAAGGTGACGGCGGCGTGGTTGAGGCTGTCGAAGACCAGCTTGTGGGCCATCGCTTCCAGATCGCCATTCCAATCAAGGCCGGCTGGTTTGCCGAGCGAGGCGACGAGCCGCTGCCAGCGAGTCTTTTCGTCCGCTCCGCCTGTGTCGAGCATCAGGCCCATGGTCACGTCTAGCTGACGCACGGTATTTTCGGCCCGCTCCAGGTAGCGGCTCATCCAGTAAAGACTGTCGGCAACACGAGAAAGCATCGTCTAACTCCTTCTAAAGTTACTCCAGCACCCAGGTGTCTTTGCTGCCGCCGCCCTGCGAGGAGTTCACCACCAGCGAGCCTTTTTCCAGAGCCACGCGAGTCAGTCCGCCGGGCACAATGTTCACCTTGTCGCCGAAGAGGATGTAAGGCCGCAGGTCCACGTGGCGCGGTTCGAGAGAGTTACCGATCAGGCAGGGAGCGCGCGAGAAATCCAGCGTGGGCTGAGCGATGTAATTACGCGGGTTGGCCTCGATCGCACGGGCGAACTCTTCGCGCTGAGCAGCCGTCGAGTGCGGGCCGATTAGCATTCCGTAACCGCCGCTCTCGCCCACCGCCTTCACCACTAACTTGTCCAGATTGGCCAGCACGTGCTGGCGCTCTTTCTCTTCGCTCAGAATGTAGGTCTCGACATTGGGCAGAATCGGCTCTTCGTCCAGATAGTAGCGAATCATCTTCAGCACATAAGCGTAGACCGCCTTGTCGTCGGCCAAGCCGGTTCCAAAGGCGTTAGTCACAGTAACATTGCCGGCGCGATAAGCATTGAAAAGGCCGGCGCAGCCCAGCGAAGAATCGGCGCGAAAGACCAGCGGATCGCTGAAGTCGTCGTCCACGCGGCGATAGATCACGTCCACCCGCTTCAGGCCGTCTGTGGTGCGCATATAGACGATATTGTCGTGCGTGACCAGATCGCGGCCTTCGACCAGATCAATACCCATCTGGCGGGCAAGATATGTGTGTTCGAAGTAAGCCGAGTTAAAGACTCCCGGGGTCAGCAGCACGATATTCGGCTCCGGCCTTCCCTCCGGGGCTAGCGAGCGCAACGTAGCCAGCAGTATTTGCGGATAATGCTCGATGGGTCGCACGCCATAACTGGAAAAGAGCTGCGGAAAGGTCCGTTTCATCACCCGCCGGTTGGTGAGCATATAACTCACCCCGGAAGGTACGCGCAGATTGTCTTCGAGCACCACAAACTCGCCGGTCTTCAGCCGCAGCAGGTCGGAGCCGACGACAGAAATGTAGACGTTGCGCGGTACCTGAAGGCCACGCATCTGCCGGCGGTAGTGCTTGCAACTGTAAACCAGCTCGCGGGGAATGATTTTATCGTTGAGAATCTTTGCGTCGGAGTACACGTCGCGCAAAAAAAGATTCAGCGCGGTGATGCGCTGCGTGAGTCCGCGCTCGATGCGCTCCCACTCCGAGGCTGTTATCAGCCGCGGCAGCAGGTCGTAGGGGAAGATGCGCTCGGTACCCTCATCGCGCCCGTAGACGGTGAAGGTAATGCCCTGGGTGAGGAACGATAGGTCGGCCGACTGCTTGCGGCGCTGTAACTCTTCCGGAGGCAAGCTGGCCAGCGTATCGGCCAACGCACGGTAATGGGCGCGAATGTCTCCGTTCGGCTCTCTAATCTCG